>Ga0256405_10004919_pt1 | contig 24065 bp, 22 predicted proteins | sample RumenRJG_02DNA_FD_189096 | JGI IMG/M metagenome (GOLD analysis project Ga0256405, IMG submission 189096) | Bovine rumen microbial communities from Lethbridge, Alberta, Canada - RJG_02 | ecosystem: Host-associated > Mammals > Digestive system > Stomach > Rumen | place: Canada: Alberta... | reverse complement strand
GAAGGTTCCCCTCGACTCGCGCGTCTCCATGAACTTCTGGGGCTTCCCCGCAGGGCTCTTCGCAGAGCTCGAGGAGCGCTTCCCGAAGTGGCTCGCCGTGAACGGCACGAAGGAGAAGAGCGAATGGTACATTCCGTTCGTCGTCGACGAGCTCGTCCGCGAAGGCAAGGCCGACTGCTGCGTCCTTCCCACCGACTCGAGCTGGTTCGGCGTCACGTACCGCGACGACAAGCCGCGTGTCATGGAGTCGATCCGTACGCTCGTCGATGCAGGCGAATATCCGTCCAATCTCTTTGCATAGCTTCTGTCGAGGGCCGAAGCGGCCGGTTGATCCAAGGAACATCAAATGAAGAATCTCACGGCGGACGAACTCCGCGACAAGTACCTTAAGTTTTTCGAGTCGAAGGGGCATGCGATCATCCCCGGCGCATCGGTTATCCCGGAGAACGACCCGACGGTCCTCTTCACTACGGCCGGGATGCATCCGCTCGTCCCGTACCTGATGGGCGCGATGGAGCATCCGGCGGGGACTCGCCTCACGGACGTCCAGAAGTGCGTCAGGACCGGCGACATCGACGAGGTGGGCGACGCTGCGCACTTGACCTTCTTCGAGATGCTTGGCAACTGGTCCTTGAACGACTACTTCAAGAAGGAGGCGATCTCCTGGAGCTACGAGTTCCTCACCGAACACCTCGGCTTCAAGCCCGAACAGCTCAACGTCACGGTGTTCCGCGGCGAGGGCAAGGAAGGCGAAGACGGCTATATCCCAGCCGACGAAGAGGCGGTCGAGATATGGAAGTCGGTCGGCATCCCGGAGGAGCGCATCTTCCGCCTGCCGCGCGAGGACAACTGGTGGGGGCCTGCGGGAACTACCGGCCCTTGCGGTCCCGACACCGAGATGTTCATCGACACAGGCAAGGAGAAGTGCGGCCCCGATTGCCGCCCCGGCTGCCACTGCGGGAAGTACATCGAGATCTGGAACGACGTTTTCATGCAGTACAACAAGAACGAGGAGGGCAAGTTCGTCCCCCTCGGTCGCCACAACGTCGACACTGGCATGGGCGTCGAGCGCACCATCTGCATGATGAGCGGCGCGCCGACCGTCTACGACACCGAGATCTTCGCGCCGATCATGGCGAAGATAGAGGAACTTCGGACAACAACCGGGGCCTCTGGCGGCCCCGAGCCCCAGCCCATGGATGAGGAGTCTCTCCTTCGCGCCAAGCGCATCATCGCCGACCACATGAGGACGGCGACGTTTATCCTGTGCGACCCGAAGGGCAGCGTGAAGCCCGGGAACATCGGCGCCAACTACGTCCTGCGCCGCCTGATCCGCCGCGCAGTCCGCTACGCGCGCATGCTCGGGATCGGCGAGGGCTTCACCGTGAAGCTCGCCGAGGTGATCTGCGACAAGTACAGCCACGTCTACCCCGAGCTCAAGGCGAACCTCGCGCAGTGCCGCATCGACCTCGAGGCGGAGGAAAAGCGCTTCAACGCGACATTGGACAAGGGCGAGGCGATGTACAAGAAGGTCGCCGAGCAGCTTAAGCTCCACGGACAGTCGCAGATCAGCGGCAAGACGGCGTTCAAGCTCTACGACACCTTCGGCTTCCCGCTCGAGATGACGGTCGAGATGGCGACGAAGGACGGGCTTACAGTCGACAAGGAGGGCTTCGACGAGGCGAACCGCAAGCACCAGGAGCTTTCGCGCACAACGAGCGCCGGCTCGTTCAAGGCCGGGCTCCAGGACAACAGCGAGGTCGTCACGCGCATGCACACCGCGACCCACCTCCTGCACGCCGCGCTCCACAAGGTTCTCGGGCCGACCGCGAACCAGAAGGGCTCGAACATCACGGCCGAGCGCCTTCGCTTCGACTTCACGTGGCCCGAGCCGATGACGGCAGAGCAGAAGGCCGAGGTCGAGAAGCTCGTCAACGGATGGATCGCTGACGCGATTCCCGTCACGAAGAAGACCACGACCGTCGAAGAGGCGAAGTCCGAGGGGGCTATGGCGCTCTTCGGCTCCAAGTACGGCGACCAGGTGACGCTCTACTCCATCGGGGACGTCTCGAAGGAGATTTGCTGCGGACCCCACGTCGAGAACACGAAGGAGCTCGGATCGTTCAAGATCGTGAAGGAGCAGTCGTCTTCCGCAGGCGTCAGGCGCATCAAGGCCGTGATTGGCAACATGGGGTAACTTCCAAATCGTTTCCATGAAACAATAAACCGTGGAGACATGCAAAATTCTACACGCTCTACATGTTCTACACGGTTCGAGTACTGACGATCCTGGCAATCTTCGGCGCATCGGCGGCCTTTGCGGCAGCGATGCCCGAGGAGATAGAAAAACAGCTTAGCGAACGGCTTCCCGCCGCATTCGTCCCGGTTCCTGCGTCTGGCGCGGTGAAGATATTCCCGCTCGTCTCCGAAAAGCGCAAGTCGCCTGACCGCAAGTACGCGATCACGGTGGACGGCACTCCTTTCGCGGTCACGGCAATAGGGGAAGGCGGCAAGCTCGTCGAGATGTCGGTTCCCGCAGGTCTTCACACAGAAGAGTTCACGAACCGCTGGTTCAAGGCCGAGGACGTCTTCGGCAAGATAAAGTGGAAGCTCGAGCCATACACGCCCGAGGTGCCGTGCCTTGCCTACTTGAGCGGCGGGAAGGGGCCTCTTGAGCTCGTCGCGAAGATTCCCGCCGGGACGCTGTGCGCGGTCCTCGGCACCGTCGTGGCGGGCAAGGCGACGCAGAAACTCGTCCAGGTCCGCAAGCCGTTAAAGGGCGGCGGGCAGGAGAATTCGTTTATGCTCGTCTTCCTCAAGGAGAACCCGCCCGTCAAGACACAGGCGGAATACGACGCGCGCGCAAAGCAGCTGGCGTCGGAGCACGCCTTCAGGACGGGCCGTCCATGGGGGAAGATGTTCCCGTCGGTTCTCGGCAACACCGGATGCTTCGAGTGCGCGGCGATGGCGGCGGATGCGGCGACCTATTTCTTCGATGTGGGGCTCCAGGCCGGAGAGCGCTTCGAGAAGGTCGACGAGATCCGCTCCGGCGATGTCGTGTATTTCAAGACACACTACATATTCGTCGTCTACAGGAGGGGCTCGCAGCTCACGACGATAGAGGGCAACATGAACGAGACCGTGCGCCAGTCGTCGAGCGCCTATTCCGTCTCCGGGGGCAAGTTCTTCGCCCACGGTCAGGAGAGGGAATTCTCGCACGGCTTCCACAACTGGCCGCCGGCGAAGTGACGCCGCCCTTTGCCTTGCGCATTCGACTTTTCGCGCGGCGGACGTCTCCATGCCGCTGATTTTTTGGTATAATAAGACTGAATGGAATCTGTGTTCAGCATGGCGGCAGTCGCGTTCTGGGCGCTTTGCGCCGCCGGAATAGCCTGGTATGCCTTCGAGGTCGCGAAGGACGTGACCTACGTCACGCTCGCCGACGGCCGCCGCCAGGAGCGCTCGATTCCCGTGGTGTTCAAGATGCTCCTCCCGTTCGTCGGGAACCTTGACGGGCTCGTCGCGCGCCCGATGTTCGCGAAGCAGGTCGAGACGGCGGACTGGATGCTCGTCGCCGCGGGGTTCGAGGGGCTTCTTTCAGGCCGCGAGTTCGTCGCGCTCAAGATTCTCTGCCCCGTTGTCCTCGGAACGGCCTGGACGGTGCTCATCGCGCTTCTCGGCGCGGCGCTTCCGGACTCGCCGTTCTCGGCGGGCTTCGTGCCGATAAGCCTGCTCGGTTTTGCGCTGTTCTACCTCCAGCCAATGATGTGGCTCCGCGGCGCCCTCAAGAGGCGTCATCTCGCGATCATGAAGGCCCTGCCGTTCGTCCTCGACATCCTGACGCTCTCGGTCGAGGCCGGCATGGATTTCATAAGCGCCCTCCAGCGCAACTGCCGGTCGCGGAAGCTCGACGCGCTCAACGAGGAGCTTCTCCGGATGACGAAGGAGATCCAGGTCGGGTCGTCGCGCAGGGATGCCCTCAGGAACATGGCCGAGCGGGTGCGCCAAAGCGACCTGAGGTCGGTCGCGTTCGCGCTGATCCAGGCAGACGAGCTCGGCGTGTCGATCGGCGCGATACTGCGCATACAGTCCGAGCAGCTGAGAAGCCGCCGCTTCGACCGCGCCGAGAAGCTGGCGCACGAGGCGCCGACCAAGATGCTCGGGCCGCTCATGCTGTGCATCTTCCCCGCGGTGTTCATAATCCTGCTTGGTCCCGTCCTTTCGCAGGCGATGAAGGGGATGTTGTAGACACAGGAAACACACTATATGGCGAAACGTCCAGAAATGCTCATAACGTCCGGCCCGATGGCCGGCAAGCGCTTCGAGGTGGGGCCTGGCGGGGTGCGCCTCGGGCGGTCGTCCTCGAACGACATCTCTATACCAGACGAGGAGCTCTCGCGCAACCACTGCCTTATCGAACAGTCTGGCGAGGCCGGGGTGCGCATAACCGATCTCGCGAGCGCGAACGGCACGTTCGTAAACGGCGAGCAGCTCTTCTCCGACCCGAGGGAGCTCAGGGCCGGCGATTCCATAGAGGTTGGATCGACGACGATCAGCGTCGTCGGGGACGCTGGTCCCGCGCCGGCTTCCGCCGAAGCCGCTCCGCGCCCGGCCGGCCGGTATGCGAGGGGCGCGACGATCGACCTCGGCCTCGGCGCGGCTTCCGGCTCCGCGGAGAAGGGCGATGCGGCGCCGAGTCCCTCCGGAGGGAAGCCGTCCGTCCGCCAGAGGGCTATGCTGGCAAATGTCCTGTGGATCGTGGCCGCGCTCATGGTGGCTGCGGCCATAGCCGTCGTCCTCTGCATGCCGCGCGAGTCCAAGAAGCCGGTCGTGCCGGTAGTCGAGGAGAAGCCCGAGCAGAAGCTCGTCTCGCTCCGCTACGAGAAGATAGAGGCGGACGCTTCGCGCGTCTTCAGCTACAGGATGGACGTCGACGAGTCCGGCGTGCTGCATGTCGCCTTCGACGACGTTCCCGGCGAGAACCGACATGTCGACAAGCGGACGAAGCTTTCAGAGAAGGCCCGGAAGAGAATCCTCGAAGTGCTCGAGAAGCCCGACTTCGCGGCGCTCGACGACGAATACGTCGGCTCCAGCGTCGAGGACGACAACGCGCTCAGGCGCTTCAGGATACGCGTCGTCCGCTGGAACAGCGTGAAGGACATCCTCGTTGAGAACACACAGGAGCCGGATGCCTTCCGCGAGGTGCGCGAGTCGCTCGAGGCGTTCTCCAGGAACGAGCTCGGCATCTGGGCGATACAGTATTCCAAGGAGAAGCTCATCGAGCTCAGCGAGGAGAGCGCGAAGATCGGCGACGCCAAGTGGGACGACCGCGACGTCGAGTACGGCAACTTGAGCGCTTCCGTCAAGGCCTACAGGGATGCGCTCTTCTACCTTGACACGGTCAATCCCAAGCCCGGGAGCTATGCCGTGGTCAAGGAGAGGATGTCCCGCTCTGAGGCCGAGCTCAAGCAACGCTACGAAGACCAGAGGTTCCTTGCCGACAAGGCGATCAACCTCGGAGACTGGGAGCAGGCCCAGACCGAGCTCAAGATACTCTGCGAACTCGTGCCCGAGAGGGACGATCCGCGCCACGCCGAGGCCAACGCGCGGCTTGTGGACGTCGAAAACCGCATGAAGAAGGCGAGGGGTGGGAAATGAGGGGAATCATTCTTTCGGTCGCGCTCGCCGCGCTCGCCGCGTTTGCCGAGGAGTCCAGGGCGATACGGTGCGACTTCACGAGCCAGCCCGAGGGAGCCACGGTCGTTGTGGACGGCATGACGCGCGGAGTGACGCCGCTCACGCTCTACGATCTCGCCCCCGGGCGGCGCCATGTCCGCTTCGAGATGGCGAACTACGATTCCGTCGACGAGTTCATGTTCCTCCGCGAGGGCGGCGCGGTCAGCAAGAACGCGGTGCTCCGCCCGCTCAAGGGGCTTCTCCTGCTCGTCACGGAGCCCGAGGGGTGCGACATATCCCTTGACGGGATGTCCCTTGGCAGGACTCCGCGCCTCATTGCCTCCCTCAACGCGAAGGACACCTACCGTCTTCTCCTGCAGAAGCCCGGCTACCAGCCGCGCACAGTGGAGGTCGCGTTCAGCGGGAGTGCGCCTCTCGTCAAGAAGGAGGCGCTTGTCATAGACTCCGGCGTGATCGAGGTGACGAGCGAGCCTGCGGGGGCTGAGGTGACCGTCAACGGCCAGCCGCGCGGACGGACGCCCGTGAAGGTCGAGGGCGTTCCAAAGGGCCGCGCCACGGTGTCGCTCAGGAAGCCCGGCTTCGGAGACGAGGCGCGCGAGCTCTCGATCGTCGCGGGCGAGCGCCAGACGCTTTTCGTGAAGCTCAACGGGCTCCCCGGCACGATGTCCCTCTCTTCCGTTCCCGACGGGGCGCGGTTCTACGTCAACGACAGGCCCGAGGGCAAGGGCCCCGTGTCGCTCACCGGCCTTAACCCCGGCAGCTACACGATCCGCGTCGAGAAGGAGGGCTACGCCACCGCCACGAAGACGGTCACGCTCGGCAACGGCGGCGCGGTAGTGGAGGAGTTCCGCCTCGACAACGTCATGGGGCGCATCGAGGTGAGGACGATACCCTCCGGCGTCGACGTGCTTCTCGACGGCAGCCGTGTCGGCACTACCAAGTCGAAGGGCGACGACGTCGAGGCGAGCGACGTGCTCGCGATAGAGAACGTGCGCGAGGGCGAGCATGTGCTCGTCCTGAGGTGCGAGGGGTATGCGGACGCGACGAAGCATCCGGTCGTTGAGAACCGCAAGACCCAGTCGGTGAACGTCAGGCTGAAGCGCGTGTTCACGCCGAACGTCGAGATCACAACCGACAGCGGCGTGCACCGCGGCGTCCTCATCTCGAACACCGCGAGCGGCGTCGAGGTCGAGGTATCCCTCGGCATCAACCGCACGTTCCCGCACAGCGAGATAAGAAAGCTCAACTTCATCAAGTAGCCGCCCGCCGCCGTGAAGCGCCGTCTCGACATGATTCTCGTTGAGCGCGCCCTCGCTGAGAGCCGCACGCGGGCGCAGGCCCTCGTCATGGAGGGCAAGGTCCGCGTCGCAGGGCAGACGGAACGCAAGCCATCGCGTCTTGTCGACGACGGAGTTCCCGTCGAGGTCGAGGCACCACAGCGCTTCGTCTCGCGCGGAGGCGAGAAGCTCGAGGGAGCGTTTGCGCTCTGGGGCGCGGAGACGGGGGATCGCGGAGCGCGGCTGAGCGCCGAGGGGAAGATATGCCTCGACGTCGGGTCTTCCACCGGCGGCTTCACCGACTGCCTTCTTCAGCACGGCGCCGAGAAGGTGATGGCGGTCGACGTCGGCACCAACCAGCTCGCGTACAAGATCCGCACCGACCCGCGCGTTTGGGCGAGGGAGAACTACAACGCGCGGTTCATGAAGCCGGAGGACCTGCCCGACATTCCCGCGCTCGCGGTCACGGACGTGTCGTTCATCTCCCTCCGGCTCATACTTCCGCCGATCTGCGGCGTTCTGCGCGGCGGCGGCGAGATCGTCGCGCTCATCAAGCCGCAGTTCGAGGTCGGCAAGGGCAACGCGCCAGGCGGCCTTGTGCGCGACGAATCGCTTCGCCTCGCGGCGCGCGACGGGATCGTGCGCTTTGCGTCAGACGAGCTTGGCCTTGAGCTTCTCGGCCTTGCGGAGTCTCCCATAAGGGGACGCGAGATGGGCAATGTCGAGTACCTCTCCTGGTGGCGCCGCCGGCCATGATTCGTCACAACGCTATTGACAAACGTGCCGCGCCTTTTGTAATATGGATAGCGTAAAGTGCAAAAGGAAGAACAAGACGCAATGGGAAAAAAACTGCTGATAGTAGAGTCTCCTGCGAAGGCGAAGACGATAGGGAAGTACCTAGGGCCGGAGTTCACGGTCAGGAGCTCCGTCGGCCACATACGAGATCTGCCGAAGGAGAACGGGGCGATAAAGATCGAGAAGACAGGCGAAGAGAGCTGGACGTTCGTCCCGAAATACGAGATCTCCGAAGGCAAGGAGAAGGTCGTTTCTGAGCTCAAGTCCGCCGTGAAGTCCGCAGACGAGGTCTATCTCGCGAGCGATCCAGACCGCGAGGGGGAGGCGATCGCGTGGCACCTCAGGGAAGTGCTTGGGCCCGTCGCCGGCAATAAGCCGTTTCGCCGCGTCACATACAACGAAATCACTAAGAGCGCGGTGCTGAAGGCCGTCGCGTCGCCGCGTGACATCGACATGCCGCTCGTCGACGCGCAGCAGGCGCGCAGGATCCTAGACCGGCTGGTCGGCTACAAGGTGTCGCCGCTCCTCTGGAAGAACATCGCGTGCGCCAACAACCGCTCGCTCTCCGCCGGGCGCGTCCAGTCGGTCGCTCTGCGGCTTCTCGTCGAGCGCCAGCGCGAGATAGAGGCCTTCAAGCCCGAGACCTACTTCCTCATGGGCGTCGAGGCGAAGAAGCGCGGCGCAGGCGGCGCAAAGTTCGCCGCGCGGCTTGCCCGCCTCGACGGCGAGAAGCCGAACGTGCGCGACCGCCAGACCGCCGACACGACGCTTCTCGACCTCGCGGACGCGGAGCTCGAGGTCGTCGACCTGAAGGAGCAGCCCAAGACAAGGCACGCGCTTCCGCCGTTCACGACTTCGACGCTGCAGCAGGCGGCGTCGAGCGTCCTCTCCTTCTCGCCCGGCAAGACGATGAAGCTCGCGCAGTCTCTCTACGAGCAGGGGCGCATAACCTACATGCGAACAGACTCCGTCAACATCTCCGAGCAGGCCCGTGCCGCGGCCAGGGACTTCGTGACGCAGAGCTTCGGCGCGGAGTTCTGCCCCGAGAAGCCGAATTTCTTCAAGTCCAAGGCCGACGCCCAGGGCGCGCACGAGGCGATACGCCCGACCGACGTGTTCCTGACGCCCGACCGCGCCGCCGAAGCCGGCATGGACGCCGCCGAGCTGAAGCTCTACGATCTCGTCTGGAAGCGCTTCCTGGCGAGCCAGATGGCAGATGCGAAGACGACGGTGCGCACAGTCTCGCTCGCGGCGAGAAAGCCCGCGCTCGCGCACGAATACCTTTTCACGGCAAGCGCGACAGAGGTTGACTTCGAGGGCTTTCTCAAGGTGATGAACCTGTCGCTCAGGAAGAAGCGCGCGGACGGCGAGGAGGACGACGAGGACTCGGACGAGGTGGCGGCGCTCCCGCGGCTCGCAAAGGGCGAGATGCTCGACGCCGTGCGCTGGCTCGCCGACGAGAAGCAGACGAAGGGCCCGACGCACTACTCCGAGGCGTCGCTCATCAAGGCGCTCGAGGAGAACGGCGTCGGGCGCCCCTCCACGTACGCGGCGACGATCGAGACCCTGAAGGCGCGCGAATACGCGAAGACCGAGAAGAGGAAGCTCGTCCCGCTCGAGCGCGGCATTCTCGTGTGCGACTGGCTCGTCAAGAAGCTCGACTCGCTCTTCAGCGTCGGCTACACGGCGAAGATGGAGGCGGAGCTCGACAAGGTCGAGTCGGACGGCGAGCCGATGGACGCGATGCTGAGCGCGTTCTACGCGAAGTTCCTGAAGTCCCTCGAAGGCTGCAGGGAACCCGCGCCCGACAGGGGGAAGTTCGAGATAGTGTTCTCCCTTCTCGGCCAGGTCCGCGAGTGGAAGCAGCCGAAGACCGTCGGGAAGCGGACATACGACGACAAGGCCTTCGTCGAATCTGTCCGCGCGCAGTTCGATTCCGGCAAGCCCATGTCCACGCGCCAGCTGGAGTATCTTGTCCGCATGGCGCTCATGTACGCGGCGCAGATTCCGGGCTGCGAGGACACGCTTAAGGAGCACGGGATCGCGGGGTCGCAGGCGCAGAAGGCCGAGACCGTCGATCCGGCGCTCGTGAAGTGGTGCTTCGACACGGCCGACAGGATCACCGGGCTCATGCGGAATCCGTTCCTCAAGAGCCTCCGCGACCAGACCGAGCGCGGGCGCGGCCTCTCGCAGAAGCAGTTCTCCATCCTCGTCAAGTCCGTGGGCGAGAACGCCGCCGGGCTCGAAGACTGCGATGAGATCCGCGCGAAGCTCTCCGAATACGTGGAGGGCGGATTCACGCCGATACAGCGCGACGGCGAATCGGTCGTGCCGAAGCTGATCGAGCTTGTCGGCAAGGTGACCGAGTGGAGGCCGTCGTCGAAGAAGGGGCGCAAGACATACGACGACAAGGCGTTCGTCCAGTCGCTTATCGACCAGTTCGAGCGCCGCCGCTCTCTTTCGCCGAGGCAGGTGATGGCGCTCAGGCGCGTCATAGTCGCCTACAAGGACAAGATTCCGGGCTATGACGAGGTCGCGGGACCGCTCGGGCTCGACGACATACCTTCAAGCCGCGACAAGAAGGCCAAGGTCATAGATGGCCCCTCCGACTAACCCGCGCACGGCGCAGGACCCATGCGTGCGGCGCTTCGAGGCGAACCTCGAGGCGGAGAGGGGACTCTCGCGCAACACGTGGGAGGGGTATTTTTCCGACATCGCGCAGTTCGCCGCGTTCGTGTGGGGCGCCGACGCCGCCCCGCCTTTCGCGTGGGGAGAGGCGGGCGACGCCGCTGCGCGCGCCTTTCTCGCGGAGTTCGGCACCGTCGGCGCACGTGCGACGACGGTGCGCCGCAAGCTCGCGGCGCTGCGCGCGTTCTACCGGCATCTGCAGCGCGAGGGGACGGTCGCGGACAATCCGTTCTCGTCGCTCCGCGGGCCGCGCAAGGCGAAGGCGCTCCCAAAAGTTCTCTCGGTCGGCGACGTCGAATCGTTCCTCTCCCAGCCGGGGAAGGACTTCGCCGCGGGCCGTCTCGGGGAGCGCGAGTTCCTGCGCGACTCGGCGCTCTTCGAGACGCTCTACTCGACCGGATGCCGCATAGGGGAGGTGACGCCGCTGAGGTGGAGCGACATAGACTTCGGCCGCGGCACGGCGATCGTCACCGGCAAGGGGTCGAAGGACAGGCTTGTGATCCTCGGGCCCAAGGCGCTCGACGCCCTCGGGCGGCTGCGCGGCGCATCCGCCGCGGCCGACGGCGCGGCTGTGTTCGTCTCCGGCGGGGGGAGGCCGGTGTCGTCGCGCCTGGTGGAGCGGCGCATGAAAAGGTATCTCGCGGAGGCCGGGCTCCCGGCGGACCTCACGCCGCACAAGCTCCGCCACAGCTTCGCCACGCATCTCCTCGACGCTGGCGCGGACCTGAGGAGCGTGCAGGAGATGCTTGGCCATTCGTCGCTTTCGACGACGCAGGTATACACGCACGTCTCGGTGGAAAGATTGAAAGACGCGTATTTTTCGTCACACCCGCGTGCCTGATTGTGGTATAATGTGTCATCATAAACCAAAAGAAGAGGTGAGTTATCGCACAGTTCACTCGTGTCAACTTCAAGATCCGCGTGCCCCAGGTTCGCGTTCTTGACGCTCAGGGAAACATGATCGGCGTAATGCCGACACGCGACGCGCAGCGCCTCGCGGACCAGCGGGGTCTCGACCTCGTCGAGATCACGCCCAACGCGCAGCCGCCCGTCTGCAAGATAATGGACTACGGAAAGTTCAAGTACGAGGAGTCCATCAAGGCGAAGCAGGCCAGGAAGGCCCAGAAGGTGCAGAAGGTGAAGGAGATCAAGTTCCATCCCGGCACCGACACGAACGACTTCAACTACAAGCTGAACCAGATACGCGGCTTCCTGACGGACGGCTGCAAGGTGAAGCTCACCCTCCAGTACCGCGGCCGCGAGAACGCGCACCGCGAGCTCGGCGAGGACGTCATTAACCGCGTCCTCGAGGAGCTTGGCGACGAGTGTTTCGTCGAGCAGGCCCCGAAGACGCTTGGGCGCGTCCTCGGTGCGCTCATCGGTCCGCCCCGCAAGAACGCTCCCAAGCCGCAGCGTCCGGCGTCTCCCGCGCGATCTGGCGAGATACGCATATCCGTCAGCTGAAAGGGCCGCGATGGGAAGGTTCAGGCTTAGAGGCAGGAGGCGCCGCAACCGCGCCCAGCGGCTGCGCGCGGAGATGATACCGCTCCGCACGATCGTCCCGAATCTCGTGACGTCGATGGCCGCCTGCGCCGGCATAACCTCTATCTCGCTTTCGAGCGAGGGCCGCTTTCTCCACGCCCTCGTGGCGCTCCTCGTCGCGTGCGTCTGCGACGGCATGGACGGCAGGATCGCGCGGCTCCTCAAGGCGAGCTCGAAGCTCGGCGCAGAGCTCGACTCGCTCGCCGACTTCGTGAACTTCGGCGTCGCGCCCGCGATGTTCATGTTCTTCTGGCTCACGGGCCGGCACTTCGGCTCCGACGCGGTGCTCGTCTCTGATCCGCGCCTCGTGCGCGTGATTCTCGGCTGTTCGCTGTTCTATGCGCTCTGCGACTGTTTCCGCCTCGCGAGGTTCAACACCATGCTGGAGCAGGAGACGGCGCCGTACTGGAAGCATTTCTTCACCGGCGTCCCCGCGCCGGGCGGGTGCTGGATGGTGCTCACGCCCGCGGTCCTCGCTCTCGCGCTGGACGCGAAGGGCAAGTATCCGGCGCTGCAGGATGTCCTGCAGAATCCCATCTTCGGCATGTTCATGCTGCTCTTCGTCGGCGCGCTCATGGCTTCGCGGCTTCCGACGATATCGCTGAAGTCCATGCACATCAGCCGGAGGTATCTGCTGCCGGTGATGGCGACGCTGCTGCTCGTCGTCGCGCTCCTTATATCGAACTTCTGGATGACGGTCGGCGTGATGGGTGTTCTATACGTACTCACCGTCCCGCTGACCGCTCTTGTATTTCTCCGCGTCCGCGCGCGCGCACTTGACGCGGAGACCGCGAAAGTGTAAAATCTATATCTGTATTTCATCACCTCCAAAGGAGAAGTCAAAAATGAAGAACATGAAGCTCGCACTTGCGACCGCCGCCATAGCGGCCTCAATAACCGTCTTCGCCGCAGAGAACGCGGCCGACGACAAGGCCACCGAGGGCCAGGGAATAGGAGCGATCGGCTGGACTCCGGTCCAGATCGGCCTCTTTGCGCCCGTCTCGATTCCGTGGGGCTTCGACTGGGACGTCAAGGGCTTTGACCTCAATCTCTTCTACATAGAGACCGTCAAACTCCAGGGACTCGGCGTCTCGGGCATCGCGTCGCGCACCCGCGACAATCAGGACGGAGTTCTCATCTCCGGCCTCTGCAACTGGAACGACGCCGATGTCCGCGGCCTCGGCATAACGCTCGGCGCGAACCTCGGTTTCGGCGACGTCTACGGCATCGACGTCGCGTCGTTCGGCATGCGTAACGTCATGAAGGGCATGGACGTCAACCTGCTCGCGTCGTACCAGAAGGACTTCGTCGGCTGGCAGACTTCCTGCGTCTGCAACTTCACCGAGGGCGACTGCACCGGCGCAAGCTTCTCGCTCGCGCTCAACATGGCGAAGGTCGAGACCGGTCTCCAGGTCGCCACCATCAACAGCGCCCAGGAGCTTCATGGCGTCCAGATCGGCGTCATCAACGTTGCTCACGAGTGCCCCTGGGGCCTCCAGATCGGCATCATCAACATCATCCTCGACAACAAGGTCAAGATCCTTCCGATTGTCAACGGTTACTTTGGCGGCAGCGAAGAGTGAGCAAGCCGGGTAATCCATTTCTGAAGAAGGCGATGGGGGCCGGCAAGGCCCCCGCGTCCGTTGATGCGAAGCGCAAGCACGGGCTTGGTCGCGGGCTTGACGGGCTTCTTTCCTCGTCTATGCCGCCGCCCGCCGTTGGTGCGGTGCGCACCGAGGCGAAGGTCGCGGCGCAGCCCCAGCCGGGTGCTCCGCTCGAGCTCAACATACTCGATATAGAGCGCAGCCCATACCAGCCGCGACGCGACTTCAGGGAAGAAGAGCTGAAGGAGCTCGCCGAGTCGCTCAAGAACAGCGGTCTCGTGCAGCCGCCGACGGTTAGGAAGAACTCGGCTGGCCGCTACGAGCTCATTTCAGGCGAGCGCCGTCTCCGCGCCGCGCAGATCGCCGGCTGGAAGAAGATACGCGTCACGCTCGTCGAGGCCGATGATCTTACGGCCGCCTCGATGACGGCGACGGAGAACCTCCAGCGGGAGGACCTGAATCCGATCGAGGAGGCGCTCAGCTACAAGACGCTTCAGGACAGCTTCAATCTCACGCAGGCCGACGTCGCCGAGAAGGTCGGCAAGGGCCGTGCGACGGTCGCGAACGCAGTGCGGCTTCTCGAGCTTCCTGACGAGGTCAAGGGCCTCGTCCAGTCTCGGCTCCTTTCCGTCGGCCACGCGAAGGTTCTCCTTTCGGTCGAATCCGAGAAAGACCGCGTGCTGCTCGCCCGCGACTGCGTGAACGACCAGCTTACCGTGCGCGCCCTCGAGAAGAAGGTCGCGCGCCTCCATGCGCCCGTTCCAGCGCGTTCGGTCGGCGTGCCGGACCTTCCCGATTCCTATGTCCGCAGCCTTTCCGACAAGCTCAAGCGGCACCTCGGCTGCGCCGTGCGCGTGACGAGCGGCGTAACGCACGCGAACGGCAGGCACACGAAGGGCGTTCTGGAGATCGATTTCTTCGACAACGACGACCTCGACCGCGTCATCCGCATGATCGGCGTGGAGATCGACTGACGATGTTTTCCGTGTTTCTCGCGGCGTCGCTCGTCTTTTCGCAGGCCGACGCCAACCTCGCCTTCAAGACGGCAACGAGCCTCGTCGAGAAGCACACTCCGCGCGATCCCGGGACCGCGCGCTCCGCCCTCGCGGCGAATTTCCTCCTTGACGCTGCGAGCGCCGCCGGCGCGGATGTGAGGCGCGACGTATTCTTCGCGAAGACCCCGAAGGGCGAGCGACGGTTCACCAACCTCGTCGCTTCGTTCGAGGCGAATCCAGGCAAGTCGTGGGTCGTCGTCGTCTCGCACTACGACACGAAGCCCGGCGTCGACTGTCCCGGCGCGAACGACGGAGCGTCGACCTCCGGTCTCCTCGTCGCGTTCGCGGGCCTGCTGCGCTCGCATCGCCCGGCGTCTGGCAACGTCATGCTCGTGTGGACCGACGGCGAGGAGTGCATGAACGCGTATGTCGAAGACGACGGACTCTGGGGCTCTAGGCACGCGGCGAAATCGCTCAAGGAGAGGGGCGTAGACGTGAGGGCCGTGATATGCGTCGATATGCTCGGCGACAGGGATCTCCACATTTCCATACCGAGGAACTCTAGCCCTGCGCTCGCCAAGATCGCGCTCCTCGCGGCGAAAAGGGCCGGCATCGAGGACAAGGTGTCGCGGACCGACTTCCTCGTGAAGGACGACCACGTGCCGTTCCTGGAGGCCGGCTTCAAGGCGGTCAATCTCATAGACTTCGAGTACGGCAGCGCTCCGGGGCTCAACGACTTCTGGCACACCGCGAAGGACACTCCCGACAGGATATCTGAGAAGTCGCTGCTCGTCGCCGGCAAACTAGTCGCCGGGATGCTCGACATCCTGCTTCAATGACGCGTTTTTATGGTATAATAACCCTCAACGGGGCATTCGCCCCTGCAACAGATGCGAGGTGATCACATGAGCTGGTTCGAGGCAAAGACAGAGAAGGTTAAGATTCCGCCGGCGAAGGCGCTTTGGGCGATATGCCCGAAGTGCGGCAGCCATTTCGAAAAGGCGGTCTGGAAGAAGAACAACGCGATATGCCCGAAGTGCAACTACCACGGGCGTCTTTCGGCGCGCGAGCGCATCGCGCAAGTTGCGGACGAGGGGTCGTTCTCCGAGGTTTTCCGCGCAGTATCCTACTCCGACCACCTCGCGTTCCACGACGCGACCGGCCCCTACAAGGCGAAGGTCGAGGCGACGATTGCGAAGTCGGGCGAGACCGAGTCGGTCGTGATGGGGACTGCGAAGATCGACGGCCACCCCGTGATGCTTGGCGTCATGGACTTCGCGTTCATGGGCGGTTCGCTTGGAACAGGTACCGGCGAGCGCATCGCCCGCGCATGCGAACAGGCGATTGCCGAGAGGCGTCCGCTCGTCCTCTTCTCGGCTTCCGGCGGCGCTCGCATGCACGAGGGCATTCTCTCGCTCATGCAGATGGCGAAGACCTCCGCCGCGATCGCCAAGCTCAAGGAAGCGGGGCTTCCCTACATTTCAGTCCTCACCGACCCGACGACGGGCGGCGTGAGCGCGTCCTACGCGATGCTCGGCGACATCAATGTGACCGAGCCCAGGGCGCTCATCGGCTTTGCCGGGCGGCGCGTCATCGAGAACACTATCCACCAGAAGCTCCCCGACGACTTCCAGTCGGCGGAATACCTCGAGAAGCACGGCTTCATCGACAAGATAGTCGAGCGCAGCGAGCTCAAGGGCTTCCTCGCGAAGATGCTCAACTACTGGGGTTTCTGAGGCGTTGGTGGTTAGTCTTTAGTCTTTTTAATTTTAGGAGAACCGACATGGCAAAGAAGACGGCAATGGACTGCGTGAAGCTTGCGCGCGACCCGAAGCGTCCGCATCTCAAGGACTTCATCAAGCTGATCTGCTCCGATTTCGAGGAGCTGCACGGCGACCGGCTCGTCAACGACGACCGGGGGCTTGTCGGCGGCTTCGCGACGGTCGGCGGCGAGAAGGTGCTTTTGCTCGGCCACAACAAGGGCGCGACAGTCGAGGAGAACATGGAGGCCAACTTCGGCATGGCGAACCCCGACGGCTACCGCAAGGCGATGCGCCTCGCGAAGCTCGCGGAGAAGTTCCACCTTCCCGTCGTCACTTTCGTCGACACTCCCGGCGCGTATCCAGGCCGCGAAGCCGAGGAGCGCGGGCAGGCCGAGGCGATCGCAAAGTCGCTCGAGTTCTTCTCGCGGCTCAGGACGCCGGTCGTCGTGGTGGTCACCGGCGAGGGCGGCTCCGGCGGCGCGCTCGCGATTGCCGTCGGCGACCGTATCCTCATGATGGAGAACGCGATCTACTCCGTCATCTCGCCCGAGGGGTGCGCTGGGATTCTCTGGCGCGACGGCACGAAGGCCCCCGAGGCCGCCGAGGCGCTCAAGATCACCGCACCCGATCTCCTCAAGCTCGGCGCGATCGACGAAGTCGTCAAGGAGCCGGCAGGCGGCGCGCAGAAGAACCACAAGGCCGCGGCGTCCGCCGTCAAGAAGGCGGTTCTCGCCGCGCTCAAGGCGCTCAAGAAGATTCCGGTGGACGTCCTTGTAGAGAAGCGCTACGAGAAGATCCGCGCCTACGGCAATTTCTACAGCTGACACACTGCAGGAGCTTGGCTCCCTATGAAAATCGTCGATTGCGACTACTTCGTCGTCGGGTCCGGGATGGCAGGGCTCATGACGGCCCTGCATCTCGCGGGCAAGGGCAAGGTCGTGCTCGTGACAAAGGGGCGGCTGCAGGACTGCAACACGAATTTCGCGCAGGGCGGCATCTGCTGCGTCGCAGATCCTGCCGACACGTTCGACAAGCACGCGCGCGACACGATGATCGCCGGCGCCTGGCTCGGCAACTCCGCCGTCGTGCACGAGATCTGCGAGCACGCGCCCGAGGGAATACAGGACCTCGTCAAGTGCGGCGTCAAGTTCGCGAAGAAGAAGGACGGCTCGTGGGAACTTACCCGCGAGGGCGGGCACAGCGCGCGTCGCATCTTCCACGCAGGCGACATCACAGGCGAGAAGTGCGAGGCGGCGATGATACGCAGCATCCGCCGCTCGTCCGTCGACGTCAGGGAGCAGACGATAGTGATCGACCTCGTGATGACGAAGCGCATCGGGCTCAAGGGCCCCAACCGCTGCATCGGCGCATACGTCCTCGACAAGACGACGGGCGAGATATACGCGGTCCGCTCGCCCGACACGGTGCTTGCGACAGGCGGCTGCGGCAAGGTCTATCTCTACACCTGCAATCCAGACACCGCGACTGGCGACGGCATAGCGCTTGCGTGGCGCGCGGGCGCGAAGATCGAGAACATGGAGTTCATCCAGTTCCACCCGACGTGCCTTTACCACCCGCAGGCGAAGCGCTTCCTCATCTCCGAGGCCGTTCGCGGCGAAGGTGCCGTTCTCGTGAACAAGCATGGCCGCGAGTTCATGAAGAAGTACGACCCGCGCGGGAGCCTCGCGCCGCGCGACATCGTCGCGCGCTCGATTGACAGCGAGATGAAGCGCACCGGCGACGACTGCATGTACCTCGACATAAGGAAGAAGGGCAGGGCCTACCTGATGACGCGCTTCCCGAACATCTACCAGAAGTGCATGGAGTTCGGCATCGACATGGCGAAGGACTTGATCCCGATCGTCCCTGCTGCGCACTACACCTGCGGCGGCATCCAAGCGACGACTGCGGGCGAGACTTCCGTTCTAGGGCTTTCCGCCGTCGGGGAGTGCGCGTGCACCGGTCTCCACGGCGCGAACCGCCTTGCGTCCAACTCGCTTATGGAGGCGCTCGTCTGCGCCCGGCTCGCGGCGGCTCGTCTTGCCGCGAACCCGACGAAGTTCGCGCCGCGCAGGAAGCTGCCCGAGATCCCCGCATGGCGCATCGGCAACGCCGTTCCGCCCGACGAGGCCGTTCTCGTCTCCCACATGTGGGACGAGATACGCCGCCTCATGTGGGACTACGTCGGCATCGTGCGCACGAACAAGCGCCTCGCGCGCGCCGCGCACCGCATCAAGACGCTCCGCAAGGAAATCCGCGACTACTACTTCCGCTATCTCGTGACGCCCGACACGCTTGAGCTCCGAAACCTCGCCGTGTGCGCCGAGCTCATCGTAAAGAGCGCGCAGAAGCGCCACGAAAGCCGCGGGCTCCACTTCACCCTCGACTACCCGCGCCAGTCGAAGCGTCCGCGGCAGACGGTAATAGAGGGCTATCGCGGGTAGACCGCGACGGCATGTCCAGACATGAAGATATCAAGCATACTTGCAAAGCCACAGCCGTCCGTTTCCTTCGAGGTGTTTCCGCCGAAGAAGGACAGGCCGCTTGAGGGAACCAAGGAGCTCGTCGCAGAAATCGCGGCGACGGGCCCAGCGTTCATGTCGGTGACGTACGGCGCGGCCGGCGGCTCCACCGGCGCCAACACGTGCGCGATCGCCGAGCATGTCCAGAAGACCTGCGGCGTTCCTGTCCTCGCACATCTCACATGCGTCGCCGCGACGCGCGAGTCGATCACGCGCGAGGTCGCCGCATTCCGCGCCGCCGGCATCGAGAACATCCTCTGCCTGCGCGGCGACCTCGCACCAGAGACGGTGTTTCCGGGCGATTCCGCTTTTTCGCACGCGAGCGACCTTGTGGCGGCACTTTCCGTCAAGGGCTTCTGCCTTGGCGGAGCGTGCTATCCCGAGGGGCATCCGGAGAGCCCGCATTTCGCCGACGACATCGCGCACGTGAAGGAGAAGGTCGATGCCGGTCTCGACTTCCTCACGACGCAGATGTTCTTCGACAACAACGTCTTCTTCCACTACCTTGCCCGGCTGCGCGACGCCGGTGTCACGGTTCCTGTGGTCGCCGGCATAATGCCCGTGACGAACGGGCGGCAGATCGCGAGGATATGCGAGCTTTCGGGGACGCACCTTCCGCCGCGCTTCCGCGCGATCGTCGACAGGTTCGGCGACGACCCGGCCGCGATGCTCGGCGCGGGCGTCGCATATGCGACCGAGCAGATCGTCGACCTTTTCGCGAACGGCGTGAACCACGTCCACGTCTACACGATGAACAAGCCCGAGCTCGCCCGCCGCATCATGGACAACCTCAGGGGGATAGTCGCTTAGACCGTGGACGCCGAATGCCAGGAGAGGATGGCCGAGCTTGAGCGCGAGGCGCCGATTGGCGCGAAGGGCGTTTGGATGCGCGACGGCGACAGGGTTCTCCTCTGCGGCACGATAGGTGCGGCGTTCGACGCGTGGCAGAGGCGGCTCGCAGCGCTCAGCGGCGCCGACGCGTACTTCTCCCAGCAGATAGGCCTTGAGGCGGTTGAGCGCGAGATGGACGAGCTTGAAGCCGAGGCGCGCGCGTCGCTTGCGCCCGATGAGACGCTTAGGCCCCGCCGCTCGCCGGGGTACGGCGAAATGCCGCTTTCGCTCAGCCGGGAGATTGTCTCGAAGCTCGACGCGACGCGGCGCATCGGCGTCGCGGTGACCGATTCCGACCTTCTCGTTCCGTCCAAGTCCGTCACCGCAATATGCGAAATCGTGAAACCCGATGCTCCGCGGTGTTGAGCGGGAGCGAAGGGTTTTGGTATAATTAAAACCCTTGATGAAGACTTTGACTGTAGTGGCGGCCGGGCTTGGCTACAATCTCCTCGAGCGCAACGGAATGCTCGAGATGGCGGGGCTTAAGTTTTACTCCGCGCCGAGCGTGTTTCCCGCCGTTACGTGCGTCGCCCAGGCGTCGCTCAGGACTGGACTCTCCCCTGCCGAGCACGGCATGGTCTCCAACGGCTGGTGGTCGGAGGACTTGAAAAAGCCGCTCTTCTGGGAGCAGAGCTCGCGCATCGTGAAGGGGCGTCGCATTTGGGCCGACCGCCGCGCCCAGGGCGGTACTGTCGGCATGTTCTTCTTCCAGCAGTCGCTCGGCGAGGAGTCCGATGTAGTCGTCTCGCCCGCGCCGATTCACAAGCACGGCGGCGGAATGGTCATGAGCTGCTACACCAAGCCGACAGGCATGTCGCCGATACTCGAGAAGCTGTGCGGCAAGTTTCCGCTCTGGCGCTACTGGGGGCCGCTTGCCTCGCCGAAGGTCGGGCGCATGTGCATCTCGTGGTTTGAGGAAATGACGAACGCGCACGACGTCGACGAGGCGTATCTGTATCTCCCGACGCTCGACTACGCGGCGCAGGCGAACGGGCCAAATTCGCCGGCCGCGAAGTCGGCGCTGAAGGAATTCCGCCGCCAGCTCGAGCGCATCGCCGACATCTGCATGCGCCGCGGATGCGAGCTCAATGTGGTCGGAGACTACGAGATAACAGAGGTGACGGCCGAGCCGATCCGCCCGAATGTCGTCCTTCGCCGCAACGATCTTTTCAGGACGCGCACCGTCGCGGGGATGTCGTATCCCGACTTCTACCAGTCGACGGCGTTCGCGATGTGCGACCACGAGTTCTGCGTCGTCTACGGCGATGAGAGGGCAAAGGCCGTGGAGCTTTTGCTCGCGACGGGCGACTACGAGCTTCCTGACGAGGCGTGTCGTGCTGCGGTTGGCGACTGCACCGTCCTTCTCGCCAGGGAAGGGTCGTGGTGCGACTACGCCTGGTGGACCGACAGGCGCGAGGCGCCGGATTTCGCGTCGCACGTCGACATCCACAACAAGCCGGGCTTCGACCCGAAGGAGCTTTTCTTTTTCAACAGGGGGACAGTCAGGGGAACGCACGGGCGCAGATGCGCCGTGGCAAAGTCGGAGTAAAAACATGAAAATCAGAAACTTCTCGCCGGTCGTCATCTCGCTCCTCGCAGGGGCCGCCATCGGCTTTTGCTTCGCCCCGTCCGCAGAGGCTCCGAAAACCGCGCCGGAAAAGACCTCGCCCAAGATGGTCAAGGCAGAATCTCGCCCCGACGAGGCGGCGGAGAAGGAGATGCGCGTACTGCGCTCGCGCATAAAGGAGCTTGAGGACATGCTCGCGAAGCAGGGCATCGAAGTCGAGAAGATGAAGGAAGAAGAGACGACGAGGCGGGATCGGGGACCGCGGAACTGGGACTTCCGCGCGGACATGGAGCGTCTCAAGAAGGAGGAGCCCGAGCGCTACGCGCAGATAACCAACAGCATGGCGCAGTTCCGCCGCCACCGTCTCGAGCGCGCACAGTCTAAGATCGACTTTCTTTCGTCGATCGACACGTCGCGCATGTCGCCTGCGATGCTCAAGGTCCATTCGGACCTTCAGGACATGATCGAGAAGCGCGAGGCCGTCGAGGAGAAGATGCGCGGGTTCATGGACATGACGGAGGAGGAAAGGCGCGAGGCCTTTCAGGAGATCGGCGAGATCGACGGCAGGATACGCGAGCTCAACAGGGCGGAGCGCGACAATCTTCTCGTCCAGACGGCGGAGGCGCTGGGATTCCAGGGCGACGACGCTGCCGAGATAATAGACACGGTCAAGAGCATCTACGAGGCGACCGACTCCGGCTGGGGTTTCGGCGGGCCGGGCGGGCCCGGCAGGCGCGGAGGTCGCGGAGGACGCGGAGGTCCAGGTGGAAGGGGAGGAAACCGCTGACATGAAATCCGTACAGGAAATAGTCGATCTCGCGAGCGCCTACTACGGCAGCGCCGTGCTCTTCGCCGCAATCGACTGCGGCGTGTTCGAGAAGGTCGAGGCGGGAACGCTTGACACGACTGCGCGCGGAATGCGGCTTCTCGCGGACGCCTGCGTCGCCGAGGGGCTTCTCGAAAAGCGCGATGGGAAATACTTCAACACCACCGCCGGCAAGATGGCCCTGATACCAGGCGGTCCCGCGGACCTCACGAAGGCGATTCGCTACAACCGCGACGTGTATCCCGCGTGGGGGAAGCTCGCGGAACTTGCCGAGACTGGCAGGCCCGTGGAGAAGCCCGAAATCCACCTCGGCGAAGACGCCGCGCGCACAAAGGCGTTTGCCGCGTCGATGTTCGGCCGCGCGATGGGCATCGGCAAGGGCATTGTCCCGATGCTGGGCGCTCTTCCGGGGAAGATCCTCGACCTCGCCGGCGGCCCAGGCGCGTACGCGATACTGATGTGCCAGGCGAATCCGTCCGCGACATGCGTGACGGTAGACCTGAAAGCGATTGCTGCGGAGGCGACGGGCTATGTCGCGAAGTTCGGCCTTGCGAACCGCATCGAGTGCCGCGCCGGCGACTACCACGCGGACGAATACGAGGCGGAGGCCTACGACGCCGTGACGATATTCGGCGCTCTCCACCAGGAGTCGCCGGAGCAGATAGTCGACATCTTGAGGCGCGCGAACAGGGCCCTCAAGGCCGGGGGGCGGCTTTTCGTCCTCGACATGATGACCGACGCGACGCACACTGCGCCGAAGTTCTCGGCGCTCTTCGCGGTCAACATGGCGCTTACGACGGAGAACGGCTGGGTCTTTTCCGACGAGGAGCTCAAGGGCTGGATGCGCGAGGCGGGCTTCACTCCCGGCGAGACGCGCCCCGTTCCGCCGCCGATGCCGCACTGGCTCGTCGAAGCGGTGAAGTGAGATGGCGGCGAAGGGCGGAGCCGTAGGTTTCTTCGATTCTGGCCTCGGGGGGCTTTGCATTCTCGATGCCTTCAAGTCGCTCTGCCCGCGCGAGTCGACGGTGTACATCGCGGACTCCAGGAACTGCCCTTACGGGAACAAGCCTGCGGACGAGATCGTCCGTCTTGCCGAGCACCATACGCGCCGGCTTCTGAAGCGCGGCTGCAAGATGGTTGTCGTCGCCTGCAATACTGCGACGGCCGCCGCGATAGACACGCTGCGCGCGGAGTGGCCCGACGTTCCCTTCATCGGCATCGAGCCGGCTGTGAAGCCAGCTGCGCTTCGCTCGAAGACAGGCGTCGTAGGAGTCCTCGCGACGGCGGGGACTTTCGGCGGGCGGCTCTACAACGAGACCAAGGCGAAGTTCGCCAGGGACGTCACGGTGATCGCCACCGTCGCCGACGAGTTCGTGGAGCTCGTCGAGCGCAATGAGGTCTCGGGCGCGAACGCGGAGCGCGCCGTGTGCGCGAAGGTCGAGCCGATTCTCGCCGCTGGCTGCGACAAGATAGTCCTCGGCTGCACCCATTTCCCGCACCTGAAGCCGCTCATCGAGAAGATCTGTGCCGGCCGCGCCGAGGTGATCGATCCCTCCGACGCCGTCGCGCGCCAGGCAAGGCGCGTCCTTTCCGCTCGCGGGCTTCTGGCATCTGCGTCCGCAAAACCCTCCCACGTCTTCATCCGCACATGACGCCGGCAGAGTTCATCGACAACCCCAACTGGGCGGACTTCCTTCCAGAGATGGACAGGGCGCCGCGAGTGCGCGCGCTTCCTACGCACGAGGACTGCTCGCGCATCGACGCCGAGTCGGCCGCGATGCACCTGAGGCGCGGCGGAACGCTTGGCCGAATGGACGGCTACGAGGAACGCCCTGGGCAGATCGACATGCTCTCCGCCATCGTCCGCGCGTTCAACTCGCGCGAGCACCTGATGATAG
>Ga0256405_10004918_pt1 | contig 24070 bp, 28 predicted proteins | sample RumenRJG_02DNA_FD_189096 | JGI IMG/M metagenome (GOLD analysis project Ga0256405, IMG submission 189096) | Bovine rumen microbial communities from Lethbridge, Alberta, Canada - RJG_02 | ecosystem: Host-associated > Mammals > Digestive system > Stomach > Rumen | place: Canada: Alberta... | reverse complement strand
ATGTCACCGCTGTCGGTGCTGGTCACGCGCTTCACCTCCTTGCCATCGCGGTCGTAGCAGGTAATCTGGATGGCAGTGCCTGCCAGCTCGTCCTTCAGCTCTACGGCAGGCGTAAAAATGATTCGGCGACTGGTGATGAGGCCTGCCTTAACCTCGTCTACCTTCTCTACGCTCTTGGCGCGCAGTCCGAATCGCATGGTGCCCAGACCTGGCAGCGCAACCGAGTGACCTTCGGTGGCCCACGCCTTGATAACCTCGCCTGCAGCATCCCAGCATGCCTGCATGATACCCTTGCTAACTCCGCTGCGCAGAGCAGCCTCCTTAATCACCTTGTCCTGACTCAGACTGGTGTACAACTCCGGCATCATAATGTAGCGATACTTGCCAGCATAGGTGCCAATCTTCTGCAACTTCTCTTGTGCCTTAACTTTCAGTGCCATAATTCTAATGTTTAATGTTTAATGTTTAATGTATGAAGTTTTTTGCGGCCACACGTGGGAAATTTTACGCCCGCGTGCGGGAGTCATATTTTGACGATGCAAGTGAAGTGCAAGGCGAATGCAGAGCCGAGCTCGCTCGAGCTATGCTGAGCCGCAGCCTTCACTCGCGATGCATCTCAAAATGCATCGCAAAGGTACTACATTTGCATTGCGGTTAACGAATGATTCTTCTGATATTTTCGAAGAAATTTGCAGGATTTTGTTGCGCTGCAGTGTTGCAGTTCGAAATTCCGTCACCACATACCAAAAAATAACTCTATATTTATATATAAATATAGAAGTATTTTTCACTCTATCATACCCTATTTTTTAACTGCAGCGCTGCAGCACTGCAACAGCGAGAGCCAAGTCAAGCTTGCTTGAACTTGGCCGAGCGCCCGCAGTGTCGATGAAATCAACACTGCAACAGTATCGGCGACGTAATGAGTATCGGGTAAAAAATACGGGGAAAATGAAAAAATCCCGTAAGTTTTGCCCGTTATTCGATTTTAATTATTATCTTTGCAGCGGTATTTTATATATATCATTATTATGGATATTAACGAGAGAATAAAACAACAAGGTGGCATGGTTGTGGTTTCTGAACTGGATGGCGCAGAATACAAACGCCTGCAGAGAGCAGTAAAGCGCGGCGAAGTAGTAAAGCTGCGTCGTGGAGTTTATGCAGAACCTACAGCGATGTTCAACACCATGATAGATGTAGAGCGTATGGTACCAGGCGGTGTAGTTTGCCTGTATAATGCTTGGGCGTACCATCAGCTGTGCACCACAGTTCCACCAGCATTCTGTATAGCAATCGGTGAGAAAAGAAAACTAAAGATATCTGCCGAATTGCCTATTGCACTGTATTATTGGAAAAAGGAAAATCTTGGTTTTGGTATAGAGCAACGCGAGATTTCGGGGCATTTGGTGCGTATCACCGACTTGGAACGTAGTGTTTGCGATGCAGCTAAATATCGCAATAAAATAGGTCTTGATATCTTTGCTGAAGTTTTGCGCACATATCTGCGCAAGGATGGTCGTAGCCTTGGCAGACTAATGGAATATGCCAAGAAATTGCGAATAGAAAAAGTATTGAAAAACTATATTGAAATAGCCATTGAATGAAGAAAGAGGTTAAGAACCACGCTGAGTCTGTTAAGAATAGACTGCTCAATCTGATGAATTCGTCAGGTTATAAATACATGTATTTGTTGGCTCGCTACTTCAATGAGCGCTTGCTTTATCGTGTGTCTGTAAGCCTGTATAAGGATAACTTTCTGCTTAAGGGCGGTTCGTTACTTTATGCCTTTAATGGCTTGGATACACGTCCAACTGTGGATGTGGATTTTATGGCCCAGAATATCAGCCGTGACCGTGAGAATCTGGAAAGGGTATTTCGCGAGATACTAAGCATGGAGTGTGAGGAGGATGGTGTATACTTCGATATAGAAAGCCTCAAGTCAGAGGCTATTACTATAGACAAGGCCTATCCGGGAACACGTTTCTATTTTACGGCAAGGATGGGTACAATTGTATATCAGATGTCGGTTGATATAGGTTTTGGCGATGTGGTTACGCCAAAGCCTGCATTGGTTGACTTTCCGATATTGCTTGACGATATCCCTGCAATACATATCAAGGCTTATTCGCTAGAAACTGTAGTAGCCGAGAAATTCCATACGATGATAGTGCGCGACGTGAGCAATAGTAGAATGAAAGATTTCTTTGATTGCTATCAGATTCTAACTACAAGAGAAATGGATAATAGTTTGCTTTATGATGCTATTTGTGCTACGTTCGACAATAGGGGCTTGGAGTATGATGCCAACCTACAGCTTTTCACGGCAGACTTTGCTACAGACAACGATAGACACCTGCGCTGGAATGCTTTCTTAAAGAAAATACAATGGAAGGAGCCTATCGAATTTGCTGATGTGATGAAGTTGATATCAGAAAGACTCCGTCCTATGTACGAAAGATATTTTAGCCCAGGTTGTCTTGAGATTATCTGAAGTCATAACTGTTGGTGTCTGACTCTTTCCATTGGAAACAATACTCTCACGCGACACCTTTTCTGTTATATATGAGCTAAGCTCTTCGAGGGAGACCAGTACAATGATGGCCTCCCTCTATCGAGATTATTCTTTTTTGAAAAGAATCATATTATCAGCAACTTCAACGTTAACGTTCATATATTCGTGAATGAAGAAATGGTTACCGCTGCGAGTTACCTCATAGTTAAGTTTTACTGCATTCTCTTGTTTCGCTTTTTGTTTTGAACACAAAAGTAGCAGTACGATATCAGTTGGTCCATAGACAAGATCGAGCCCGCAACATAAGCTGCAGTTATCATGAATATCATGTCTCAATTGGGTGAGACCTTCCATAACATCCTTGGATTGTTCTCCCATCTGAGCCCAGGCGAACATAATAATAGTCCTCGCTTCTTCAGTGATGTCATCAATTGGGATGTTATCTTGTAGTTTGCTAAAGGCCTCCCAGAATGTTTCTCCAGATGACACAGCACCATGTAGTTGAATTTGATCTAAGCCTTGGAATTCATCGATATTGAGATTCATTGTGCAGTTCCTTGTCATGATATAGTTCAATGCCTGTTCGACCTTAATTGCCGTATCTCCATTGTAGAGCGTTGTGTTAAGATCTACCTTTTTGTTTTCTATTCTCATTTTCATTTTTGTAGTTTTTTTATTATATTGGTGTGATAAACAATAACATAACTAGTGACAAGAGCAAACACTGGGAAAGAGAGCATCCGCCAGTCAAGAACCCCAAGGATAGCGCTAACGCAAGCAAGGCAAACCCAATATTTTGTCTTTTTGCATTTGCTAAAACGGATTGTTATGATACCAATTACTGCAATAGCAATACATATAATAATTTTCGTTATATCCATATTTTTAACTGTTTAAATTGTTGTTAACAATCATATTTACTAAATCTTGGCCTTTAAGCTTTCTGTTGCTGGCGTCTTCTCTTACATAGTATGACTCGCCATTGAGAAGCAAAAGCGTATTGGACCTAGGCACGGATATACGTAGGAATACATGGTTCTCTTTGGTAGTAAACCATTTAAATGTGATTGAAGAAACCCATTGGTAATTATCAGAAGCCTGATAGATACGATTCTTTAAATCAGTTATCAAATCAGCCTTGGTGCAGAATGGGCACTCAGATAGTTCGTCTTCGATTCCAACGAATCTACCTTGGTTATCCCTACCGATAAAGAGCTGACCGCCTTCGGTATTACCAAAGGCAATGAGCGATTGGATTATAACACGATGATTTGTCTCGTTTGGCCGTATTCTAGAGGCGCTATGAAATAGACTGCTCTTAAATTCGCACGTTTTGCTCTCGCAGTCTGGCATCTCTTCATATAAGGTGTTGTCCTTTAGCATGTCATCGTTGGATATGCCACCAGTGTTGCGGCTTTGCGCCGGTAATTCTTTCTTTTTGTGAAACTCTTGGTCAGGACTGTAGAAATAGTTCTTGCCATTCAGATGGCCCACCAGACAGATGGTGGCACCGATCTTTGGGCGTCCGTTTTCGTCAACAATATTTTCAGGATAGTTGTACTTCAATAGATGATTCCATCTTATCTGGATATCAGTATCATGCTCATCATTAAGTTGTAGAAGAGCGTATATCTCGTTTGACGAGGTAATAATACCACGTCTTTTTATTGTATTCATTGTTATTTCTATTTTAAAAATTAATAATTGAAAAAGATATTCTGCCCGCCCGTTAACTTGACGGGCAAAATAATCACACTCCGAATCACTTAAATAATTCTATCGATTATTCCTAATGATTCTTTTTTAAATGGATAGGGATTTTCGAAATTCGCAATTTTTACTCTGTCCCCACCTGTCATTTTAAGAACGATTAGAGCTTTCAAATACTCTGTTAGCAATTCGCGCGTTATACCTAATCCTGAATTTGAAATGTGCGCACTGCTCTAATCTATCTTTTCTGGAATTACTCGGATTGATTCTAAGGCGAAACTATCCTTTTGTAATCCCTTTAATAGTCTTCATCTTCGTCCTCTTCCTCCTCTTCATTGTCATCCCAATAGTCTGGGAAGTTGAGGTCTAGATCTTCTTTTGAGACGAAACCACCAGCAGCAGCAATTTGTGCTTTGTCTTCGCTAAGCAGCTCGTCGATGAGTTCTTCCTCGGTATACCATTCTCCATCATGCAGATAGATGGTTTCAGCATACTCGTTTTCTCGCTCACCTACAATTACAGAATCGTAATCGTAAAGATCTTGTAAACTCGGTTTTGCCATAATCTTAATTTTTGTAGGCTTACCCTTAGACTATCTTCGGGTTTCTGCTGCAAAGGTACGATATGTTTTTGAAACCACCAAAAAATGCATTAATGTGCATTATTTTTTCCAATTAGGCCAGTCTAGTTCATCAACTGCTTCCATGAAATCCTTTTCTTTGATTCCTATTTTATTTTCATTTGTCATGTCTTTACACAATGATGTAATCTTACTTCTTTCGTCATCTGTCAGATGTTCTGATTTCACACCGTTAACAACATTACGTAAAGTCGGACCTTTGAATGGCTCAAATTGATTGTTCCGTATTGGAGAAAACAAAATCCCCATTCCTCTATAACTAAATTCTTTCTTTTTTAACAAAACTAGGATAGGGGCAGCCATGCGATAATTCAGAATTTTCAGCCTTCCTGTTTTGTTATCGTATTCAAATATTTCTTTTACTATGCCTTTTTCGCTACTGATATATTTAAAGATGTTCTTTTGCTCAGGAGTAAGTTTGGCTTTATGTTGTTTCTCGAACGCCTTAAATGTACTGTGCGCAAGAAAAGCTGTTTCTGCTTGGGGAATTCCTGTATAACCATGCGGGAATAGATGTTCGATCATATCTTCAAGTGTTTGGTTGTTTTTATTCCAGTTTTCTACGTCTTCCATCTCCAATGAGTCTTTATATGCAAAGCAATTAACAAAACAGCCTTGCATAATTGATTCATTACTTTTACTCAATGGACGCAGGCCATCAATCTCACTGTAATGTTCGTTTAAGAATTTGCACAGACGCTCTGTCCATACATATATTATTTGAGGATGTGGATTCAGGTGCTCCAACAGTTCTCTCAGTGCACTAATGTGTTCAGCATAATCAATATCTTCAGGCAATGAGGAACTATTAGTAAAACACTGGAAGTAGTTAGAAAAAGCAACATATTCCCAAAAGGATTCTTTCTTTTCTTTACTGATAGAATCGAATGCCCCAAGTATGTTCTTGGTAAAAGCAGAATAGTAAGGGTAATTTGCCTCACCATTAATATAAGCTTCAAGTTCAATGATATTTGCATTACTCAGTCTTAGGCTGTCATCATGTTTGCCTGCGTATTCAGGACATTTGTTCTCCATCTCGAAAATTGTTTTGGATGAACAGCACAGTTCTTTAAATTCGCAATTCGGTACAAGACAAGGAATATGTGAACCCAAAACCAAGGTGCGATAATTATTCCATCCTTGTTGGTACATTCTACCTATTCGTGGCTTTAAAAATATACTCTTCATCAAAGAAACAATAATTACTTTGTTAACCATGAAAATTCCTCAAAAAGCTGTCTATCAAACTCCTCTGAAGAAGTCCAATGTACCTGTCCGTTTCTTAAATTCTCTTCAAACTTGTCAATACTCTCAATAGCCTCTGCTTCTGACGATGGACCAATGATGGGATAGCTTTTCTCTTCCATTTTGTTTATATTATCGGGGCAAAGATAAAAAGAATATATGAAACTTGCAAGCTATTTACGAAATAAATATGGAAGAAAAAACAAAAGTTTTGTCGGGGATTCGAAAATTATTCGTACCTTTGCCTCGGAACGGAATCCAGAGTTTTTTTTGAAAGACAATGAGTATGATAAGAAATATTACTATCTGCTGCCTGCTGTTATTGCTGAATGTGGCGGCACAGGCACAGGAAACTACCGACAGTGTAACCACCGACAGCGTAAGTACACAGACGACAAAGCAGAAGCTGATGGCGCGGCTTGGTAAAGTACAGCGATACTTAGACAAAAAAGCCAGGGCGAAGGTAGACTCGAACTACATCGAGGTGCCCAAGAAGCCTTGGCGAGTGGTGCTGCGATACAAAGAAAGCGTGTATGATGTTGACTACAGCAACAGCGTAGGCAGCCCTGCGGCTGGTGATGGCATGGACTGGGAAATGCGCTTTGAGCCACCATTGTCGGCCTCTCTTGGTGTGTGGGCCGGCTATCGTGGTTTGGGAGTATCTGTTGCCAAGAGTCTCGGCAAAAAGAAGGGCACTTCGCTCTCGTTCAGCTGCACCGGAGCAAGGTACGGGGCAAACCTCCGTCTGCGCGGATTTGATATCGATGAGGGTACTCTTACCGGAACCATCTACGAAGGCGGTCAGGTGGTTAGTGGAAAGGAGCGTGCTCAATTACCGGCTCCCGTAAGCATCGCGTCGCTCTATCTTAACGGCTATTACGTGTTCAACGGGCGCCGATACTCGCAGGCTGCGGCCTACAACCAGTCGGTAATCCAGCGCCGCTCTGCTGGCTCGTTGCTTTTGGGAGCTACGTGGTATATGGCGGCTCTTGATTATTCAGACGATAAGAACACCGGTATGATACTGCTTAGTCGTAACATCGGCCGCATCAATGTGCAGCAGGGCAACATCGGTGTGGGCTACGGCTACAACTGGGTGCCATTCCGTGGCTTTGTGGTTAACGTCATGGCCATGCCAGCCCTCTGTTTCTATAACCGCATGAAGGTTTACAAGTACGACAGCAACTACGAGATAGCCGAATCTGAAGGGCAGGTTGACGACTACGGGCAGTGGAGCCCCGAAACGCACACCTGGGCCAACGGAAAGACTCACAAGCCTGTTCCTACTGACGATAGCGACACTTCGTGGTATGATACCGTCGACAGCTGGGAGGTGGGTTCTGATACCTCCTTTAGCATGCTCAGATTCAACGTCGACCTGCGTATTGGCATAGCCTACAACTGGAGCAATTATTTCGTCGGTCTCCAGTCGCAGTTCAATAACTTCAACTTTAAGAAAGACCAGTGTAAAGTAAACCTCTACGATGCCTGGGCCCGCCTCTCATTCGGCGTGCGACTTTAGAAGAATACAAGTATGAAACCAGCGCAGATTTTTCACCAGTATATCTGGATTATAAATACTCTTAGGGCTTACAAGCAGCTTACGCTTGAGGAGCTGAACCAGAAGTGGCAGGAGGATTTGGTGGCCGATGGCAACCCGCTGATGCGATCGTCGTTCAACCGCCATCGCGATGCCATCGCCGATATGTTCGGCATCGACATCTGCTGCACCCCAAAAACCTACAAGTATTATATCAACAACCCCGATACACTGGGCACCGACAGTCTGGAACAGTGGATGTTCTCATCGCTGTCGGTGCACGGCGTGCTTAGCGACAGCGTGTCGATAAAGGATCGCGTGGTGCTTGAGGATGTGCCCGCCGGTGTGGAGTATCTGGGCACGATAATACAGGCCATAAAATCGGGCAAGAAGATACTGATGCGATACCAGCGCTTTGGTGCCGAGAGTTACGATAAGGTGGTGGAGCCGTATGCCATAAAGCTGTTTCGCCAGCGATGGTATCTGCTCTCGTTCACCGGCCACCACTACGCCATTTATGCGCTCGACCGCATGCAGGGCGTGAAGCTTACCGACGAGTGTTTTGAACTGCCCGAAGGATTCAGTCCGCAGGAGTATTTCAGCGAGTACTACGGCGTGATGACTACCGACGAGCCGCTCACTCACATGGTGGTGAGGGCGCACTGCTGGACTCCCAACTACCTGCGCACGCTGCCGCTGCACCACTCGCAGCGCGAGATAGGCTCGGGCACGTTGCCATCGGGCAGCAATTACACCGACTTTTCGTTCGACATTCGTCCTACGGTTGATTTCCTAAGTCAGCTGCTGTCGCACGGCGATGGAATCGAGGTTCTTGAGCCCGAGGATGTGCGCCAGAAAATGAAAGAAATGATAGAAAACGCCCGAAATCGATACTAACAACTGTTAAAACAGCGCTTTAAGCATTAATATTGTTTAATAAATGGAGGGGTGTCCTGACTTATGGGACACCCCCTCTTTTATTTTGCAGCCAAAATCAATTTATAGATAACTAATAAAATTATAGATTATGGTAAGTATTTTTTTCTTTACTATTCTGATTGTGGCTCTCAATGAGGTTGCATCAGATATTTTAAAAACAAATAAACAATAAGTATGGAAACGAATCTAGAAGAACTTAAAGACTGGCAGGATGGCGCTCGGCGAATGCTCGATCGCGAAATCGAGCAAATGAAAGAGGAGCTGGAGCAGAAGACCAACCTGCTGCGATTAATGGATGTGATGAGCGAACTGCTCGCAAGTATCGACCGCCTTAACAGTGAACTAAGTGAAGAGAGAGCTCTGCGCCAAGCGGCCGAGGTAAAGCTGTCGGAGCTGAACAAGCTATCTGTTGGAGTGGCGCGCAAATCGCCGCAAGACGATATCCTGAAGGCCATGCGCGGTTATCTGAAGATATCGAAGCGCAAAAATCTGGCCAAGCGCGAGGCTGCAAAGATGGTGTTTACCGAGTTGTTTACAAGCGCCCAAGTGGCTTTCCCAGAGGATATTATGGAATCGCTTTCGCATCTTGACGACGAGCAGACCGAACCTAGGGTGGTGAACGTTGCGGGCAACTACAACGACGTTCACGACAATGACAGTGTTGGTATTAACGAGAAAAAAGTAGTATAGATATGGCAGGAAAAAATGTTTATGTACAGGGCTCGTACGTGGATATACACGACAACGAGGTGGTGAATCTCTCGGTTGATAAAGGCGAGGTTCACGTTGGCGACAATGGAAAGACCGTAGTTGCCGAGGGTGGCGGCGATAATGATATAATAAAAGAGGTGATACAGCAGCTTAGAACCGAGGAGATTATCTCTCACTTGTATGATTATACCTGGGTTATGCTGGCTATGAACGACACCCAAGGGCTGCCGAGTTTCGACAGTCCTCAGTCGTTCGTTACATTCATGAAGAATATTGGGCTAGACTGCCTGCCTTCAGAATCGAGCATCAAGAAGAAAAACGAAAAGGTGCTTGGTGTGTTCCCTGATTTGACTTTTATCGATGCTGATAAAACAGAGGGCGACCGACGTGTAAATGTTGGCAAAAGGTTCTTGAATTTATACCGTAGTAGGGTGAAGTAGGGCGATTGTTCCCTAATTCGTTCCCTATATTTTTCCCTTATTCCCCAATTCTTTCCCGACGTGCTTTTTTAGCATCGCCGGGAATTTTTTTGTTTGTACTTTTGCATCGTCGAAAGGACAAACGATCATTGACTTATTGATACAAACATTATGGAAACAAAGATTTTAAGAGTTGTGCGCCAGGGCGAGGCCTTTGGCGTGCAGTCGGCGAAAGCCGAAGGTGGTACCATCCAGAAGTGTAATATTGTATTGCGCGAGCTGGGTGGAAAGTTCGAAAACGAGTATGTGTGCGCTATGCTGGGCAGTCTGGCGGCGTGCAGGTTCTACGAAGGTGATGTGGTTGCCGCAACCCTTCGTTTCTCTACACACGAGTATCAGGGGCAAGTGTTCCAAGAGGTGCTTTGCACTGATATCGTTAAGCTATAAATAATAATGTATAATTCTGAGTTGAGGTGAGGAGGATATTCTCGAGTAAATGGCCAAAGAATCCGAAATCTCTTCTCTATAAATCAACTTAGAAAATTATGAAAAATTTGATTAAGAGAGAGCAGAGCAAACTTGTTTGTTCTGCCGAACGTGAAAATTTTCGCCTGGAAGGCAAAACAAATATTCAAATATTTACAAGTGAAGTTTTCGGCGAGATTCGTACTTGCCAAGTTAATAATCAGATAATGTTCGTGGGCAAGGATGTGGCTACGGCGCTAGGGTACACTGACCCACAGAAAGCCCTCAAGATGCATGTGGACAATGATGACAAGCTGACCCGACAAATTGTCGTATCAGGTCAAGGTCGAAGAACCTACATCATCAACGAGTCAGGCCTCTACTCACTCATCCTCTCATCGAAGCTGCCCCAAGCCAAGGCTTTCAAGCGTTGGGTTACCAGCGAGGTGCTGCCACAGATTCGCAAGACGGGCGGTTACATTCCTACCAAGGACAGCGACGGCCGACAGCTCTCGGCTAAGGAGATTATGGAGCGCGCCGACATCATCGTTGGCAACTCAATCCACATGTTGAACGAGCCTGCCGAGGATACCCTTACCGCTACTCAGGTGGCTAAGACTTTTAATATGTCGACACTCGATTTCAACGCCGTGCTACGCGACATGGGTATACAGTATCGTCGTGGCGGGCGATGGAACCTCTCTGACGATCTGCAAGGTCGCGGCTACACTACCGAGCGCACTTACGTGAGCTACACGCTGAAGGGCGAAAAGAGAATTAAGACCTACATGACGTGGACCATGGCCGGTCTGCACTACCTTAACGCAAAACTCGGCTACCCAAACTTTTGATTATTGAACATTAACCATTGAACATTATGAGTTGTCATTATATTTATATTGCGGATGGGGTGAAGAAGATGCGCCCCATCTGCTCAAGAGAGGAGTATTTGAAGTTGAGGAACGGCGGCGAGCAATCGGCGATATTGGCAGCTGTGCGCAGCGGCGATGAATCGCGCAAGAAGGATCTGGTGCAGTTCAACTATTCTTGTCTGCCCAACGACGACGGCACACTTAGGGGCTCAAAACGCATCACCACCACCGTGGCGATGGACATAGACCATGTGCCGGCAGAGGATATGCTGCCGCTAAGGGAGCGCATACTTTCGAAGAAGGAAGAACTAGGTCTGAAGATGCTTGAAAAGAGTGCCCGCGGCAAGGGCTATCACCTGGTCTTCGCCCGCAGGCCCGAGCTCAGTCAGGAAGACAATCTGAAGTGGGCGAGTGAGCTGCTCGGCGTCGACTACGATAAAGGTGCCAAAGACATCACCCGCGTCTTCTACACCACCACCGAGCACGAGCTGCTCTACCTCGACGAAATGATTTTTGAGATTGAGGCGGCGGATTCTGCCAGGGGACAGGTTCCTGGCATCTGACGTTGGTGCTTGTTGGTTGATGCCAGGAACCTGTCCCCTGGCAGAACGGACTACAACGGCATGGAGTTCTCGGACATCATCGCTAAGTACTGGGAGATGTTCAACGGCGGGAAGGTGCCAAACACGGGCGACAGGAATGTGCTTACCTTCGAGTTGGCCGTTACCTTGCGCGGCATCTGCGGATTCTCGCTGGAGCGACTGATGCAGGTGATACCCAACTACTGGGCCGCGCCCGACGGCACATGCACCGCCGAGGACTGCGCCGAGTGGCAGCACACACTTGAGAACGCACTGAAGGAGCCACGCAAGGGCATGCCCTACCGACTGAAACAGGTGCTGCAGGCCATGAAATCAACGGCTGCGGTGAAAGCCTGCGGCGGCACGATGCAGACTCCACCGCCCATGCCAAAGCGTCTGCCGCCACTAATAAAACTTCTTACAAAGAATGTGCCGTGGTACTACAAGCCCGCCGTGGCCAGCGCCGTGTTTCCAGCACTTGGCGCCCACCTGCACGGCGTGCGATTCCGCTACTGGGATAACGTAGAGCACGAGGCCACCTTTATGAATCTGCTCATCGGCAGACAGAGCATAGGTAAGGGCTCCATCCGCAAGCCCATAGAGTATATAATGGAGGATATACGCCAGTGCGACCTGCCCAACCGCCAGCGCGAGGCCGAGTGGAAACAGAAGAACCCCGGCGCCAAGCAGAAAAAAGACCCGCGCCCTGCAGATATCTGCATTCAGATGCTGATAGACAACCTTACCGACGCCGTGTTCAACCAGCGAATAGTTGACGCCCACAACAACGGTCAGCGTTACATCTACACACAGGTTGACGAGGTGGAGGCACTGAAGAAGGTAACATCTAAGGGCACTGCCGACGAGGTGGGGCTGCTGATACGAAAAGCCTTCGACAACTCGCTGGCCGGACAGGAGCGAGTGGGGGCCGACAGCGTATCGGGTATCGCACCACTGCGATGGAACTTCAACGCATCTACCACGCCGCCAAATGCTCGTAAATTCTTTTACAAGATGGTGAACGACGGAACAGTGAGCCGACTCGACATCGCCACCATCATCCGCAGCGATGACGACGACGACACCGCACCCGTGCTCGGCATATACGACCAGCAGTTTGCCGCCGAGCTGATGCCATACATCTGCCGTCTGGAAGCCGCCAGCGGACTGATAGAATGCCCGCAGGCACGCAAGCTGGCACTGGAGATAAAGCAGGAGAACCGCGATGCAGCCCGCCTCTACGAGAGCGAGGCCTACCGCGTGCTCAGCTATCGCGCCAACGTAATAGCCTGGCTTAAAGGCATGGTGCTATACGTGGCCCACGGCTACAAGTGGAGCAAGGAGATAGCCGACTTTGTGCGCTGGAGCGAGCAGTATAATCTGTGGTGCAAGATGCTGTATTTCGGTGCTCAGCTTGAGAAGGAGTTGCGCGATGAGATCGACATCCAGCGCCAGTCGGGGCCGCAGAATCTGCTTGAGCTGTTGCCCGACGAGTTCACCCGCGAGGAGTACTACCAGATGCGCAAGTTGAACGGCAAGCAGGGCACTGGCGACTCCACCCTGCGCAGTTGGATAACCCGCGGCCACGTGGCCCTTGACGACATCACCGGCCGCTATTGTAAAACCCAAGAGTACAAACGCAAATATGGAAATAGAGAATAATCAGGAATGCTTTGTGCAGCTCTGGCTTAGGCTGGAGCGCACAAGGCGCATGCTGGGCATGCAGTACAAGCGATTCTGCATACGCAACGTGCTGAAGGCATGGTTCGGTGTTCAGGCCACCGACGACTTTATCTGGGAAGTGTGCCACAACGTGGTGGTAAACGATGAGCAGGTGTGCGGCAACGACATACTGCCGCCGCCATCGCTCTACCCCCGAAAACATCGCGAGCTGTTGCGCTGCATTGTTGCAGTTAAAAATGGCCTTTCACCGCGCCGAGTAGACCTTAAAGCCCTCGACGCCGCCTACAGCATCGCCTTCCCCCACAGCACAGCATTGAACATTAACAAAAAGAAAAGATTATGACACCAAGAGGAATAAGAAACAACAACCCACTAAACATCCGCCGAAGCAAGGATAAGTGGAAGGGCATGACAGCCCAACAAACCGACGCAGCTTTCTGCCAGTTCGAATCGATGGAATACGGTTGGCGCGCAGCCTTCTGGCTGCTAACACGCACCTACTACCACACCTACCGCCTGTTCACCATCCGCGCCATCGTTAGCAAGTGGGCACCGCCCCACGAGAACAACACCAAGGCCTACATCGCAAATGTAAGTAAACTTACAGGCATAGGCCCCGACGAACCCATCGGCATACCCAGCGACAAGCCCGCCCGATGGCTGGCTGTGGGCGCAGCCATGGCCATACAGGAGAACGGCACTAACGCCGTAGACTACTTTGCAATGCTCCGCGGTTGGACTCTCTGCCGCGGAGATTGCTAAATTTTTTGCGAGATTTTGCGGCGGTTTGGAAAAAAATACTTATATTTGCAGCCGAAACAACAAGAAGAACAATGAGGAAGGGACTACTAATAGCATTACTGATTGCGATGGTCACAACCGTGATGGCCGATGGGAAGAAGAGCCTGGCTGACTACTGTAAACAGATAGACGAAGCCATAGCTCATTCGGCCGACTATGTGGCTGCACACGAAAAGATAATAGGCGAGGCTAAACATGCGCTTAACTTCGAAGCATCTGATAAAGGAAAATATCAGCTTAACTTTCAGCTTTACGAACTATACAAACCGTTCGTGAGCGACTCGGCAATGTACTTTCTCGGCAAGTGTATAGCGCTGGCCGACAAGTTGGGCGATGCATCGGGTGCGGTGAAGTGCCGCTCGCTCATGGCCATCAGGTGCTCAAACATAGGTATGTATGACGAGGCGCTGAACATTCTCGACTCCATTCGTCCCGCAGGTATCGACACACTCACACTGGGCGTGTACTACGATGCATATAATAATGTATATAGCGAGCTGGCTTACTACACCCATCTTGAACTGATGAAGAAGTCGTACCAGGCAAAGGCCGAACACTACAAACAGCTGATGCTGAAGACGATGCCCGAGACCTACGAGACGTGCTTTTTGCGTCGCGAGCAGGACGCTCAGGGCGAGGGAAAGCTCGACGTGTCGATGGCCATAAACGACCAGTGGATGAAGACCGTTGAGAAGGGCTCGCACCCCTACGCGCTGGTGGCCCTGTACCGATACATAGAATACAAGCTGCGTGGCGACAAAGACCAGATGATGTTCTGGCTGGTTGAGTCGGTGCTGGCCGACATACGCAACGCCGCCATGGACCAGGGATCGATGTGGGAGATGGCAAACGAGCTGATGCTTATGGGCGAGATTGACAAGGCATCGGAGTATATCAGCTTTACCAGCGACTGCGCCAACCGCTACGGCTCGCGACAGAGAAACTGGCAGATAGCACCGCTGCTCACCACCATAGCCAAGAACTACAAGAGCCAGAGCGAGGCCACTACAACCCAGCTGCGACTTACGCTGGTGGCCATCAGTCTGCTGCTGTTGTGCCTGCTTGGCGTGCTGTTCTTCCTGCATCGCCGCAACCGTCAGCTGAATATCGCACGTATGGAGCTGAAGGGTAAGAACACCGAGTTGTATACCGTCAACCAGCAGTTGGCCGAGCAGACCGAGGAACTGTCGACCCTGAACACTCAGCTGTCGACACTCAACTTGCAGCTATCTGAGAGCAATCGCGTGAAAGAGGAATACATCGGCCGATTTATGAGCTTATGTTCGCAGTACATCGACAAGCTTGACGACTACCGCAAGATGGTGAACAAGAAGATGAAGAACAAGGAGCTGGAGGACCTGTTCCGCATGTCGAAGTCGACCGAACTGAAGGAGAAGGAGCTTGAGGAGCTGTACCAGAACTTCGACTCGGTGTTCCTGCACCTGTTCCCAAACTTCGTTAACGACTTCAACGCCCTGCTGCAGCCCGACATGCAGGTGCACCCCAAGGAAGAAAACCGTCTGACTACCGAAATAAGAATCTTCGCCCTGATACGTCTGGGCATCGAAGACTCGTCGAAGATTGCCGAATTCCTGCACTACTCGGTTAACACAATCTACAATTATCGTGCAAGAATTAAGAACGGTGCTCTTGACAATCGCGAGAGTTTTGAGCGGAGAATCAAGGAGTTAGGCACAATTCAATAGTTAAAAAAGTATTAACATTTTTGAGTTTCATTGAAAAAATTTTGTCGAATTCGACAAAGTTAGTATCTTTGCCGACGAATTCAAAAATGATAAAGATGAAGAAAGGATTAATTGCGATAGGACTGGCACTGATGACGATGAACGCCACCGCGCAAAAAAAGTGGACTATGCAAGAATGCATAGACTATGCAATGGAAAATAACATAACTCTGCAGAAATCGAAGCTGCAGAAGCAGAGCGCTACCGAAGACCTGAAGGGATCGAAGGCTGCACTGCTGCCATCTCTTAGTGCATCAACAAACCAGAGCGTGGGCTACAAGCCTTGGAGAGATACCGGCGTGGCTACCGTTACTAACGGAACGGTGAACGCTAAGGTAGACAAGGCGTATTATAATGGTTCGTACGCGCTCAACGCCCAGTGGACGGTGTGGAACGGTGGTAAGAACACCAACACCATAAAGTTGAATCAGATAGCCGAAGACGAGGCCGAGTTGCAGACACAGGAGACAGCTAACACCATACAGCAGCGCATAGCCCAGATATACACGCAAATATTGTATCTTGACGAGAGCGTGAAGGTGAACGAACAGATGCTGGAGACTGCCAAGAAAAACGAGGAGCGCGGACGTGAGATGGTGAACGTGGGCAAGATGAGCAAGGCCGACTTGGCACAGCTCACCGCACAGCGTGCCACCGACGAGTATAACATCGTGGAGACACGCAGTCAGCTGCTGAGCTACAAACTGCAGCTCAAGCAGTTGCTCGAGATTACCGACGAGACCGAATTCGACGTGGCAATACCCGAGACTACCGACGCAATGGTGCTGGAGGAGATTCCAACACTGCAGAAAGTGTACGAGCAGGCATTGCTGACACGCCCTGAGATTGAGCGCTCGAAACTGGCCATAAAGAGCAGCGATGTTAGCCTGAGCATTGCCAAGGCTGGATGGCTGCCAAGCATTAGCATGACGGGAAGTCTGGGCACAAGCACAAACTCGCTGAGCAACAACGGCTGGGGTAATCAGATGAAGACCAACTTCGACGCGATGGCCGGTGTATCGGTTAGCGTGCCCATCTTCGACGGTCGCTCTACAAAGACATCGGTTAACAAAGCCAAAATTCAGCAGCAGTCGGCTAAGCTCGACCTGCTTGACCAGCAGAAGACACTCTACTCCGACATTCAGGATTACTGGCTGAACGCACAGACCAATCAGCAGAAGTACCGTGCTGCCAGCGCCACCGTTGAGAGCGAGCAGCAGAGCTACGACCTGCTATCAGAGCAGTTTCGCCTGGGACTTAAGAACATCGTGGAGCTGATGACTGGTAAGGACAATCTGCTGAGTGCTCAGCAGAACCAGCTGCAGTCTAAGTATCAGACCATCTACAACCGTCAGATGCTGCACTTCTACGAGACAGGAGAAATGAAAAAATAAAGCAACAAGATATGAAACAGATCGGAAAGAAAGGATGGATAACGATAGCCGTGGTGGCCGTTATCATCATTGTGGGCATAGTGAAATGCTCAGGAGGAAAGAAAGAGGAGAAAATTAGCTTCGACACAGCCAAGGTGATGAAGACAAACATCCAGACAAGCATTACCGCAACTGGAACCATCGAGCCAGTTACCAGCGTTACCGTTGGTACACAGGTGAGCGGTATCGTGAGTCATCTGTATGTTGACTATAACAGTGTGGTTAAGAAAGGGCAGGTGATAGCCGAACTGGACCGCACCAACCTGATAAGCGAACTGAACACCGCCAAGGCCAACCTGAGTAGCGCACAGAGCTCGCTTAACTACCAGCTGAGTAATTATAATAGGTATAAGGAGCTGCACGAGAAGGGACTGGTGAGCGCCGACGAGTTTGAGAGCGCACGCTTGCAGTATCTGCAGGCCAAGGAGCAGGTGAACACATCAAAGGAGAGTCTGCAGCGTGCTCAGACCAACCTGGGCTACGCCACCATCACATCGCCAATCGACGGAGTAATCCTCTCAAAGTCGGTTGAAGAGGGTCAGACAGTGGCTGCATCGTTCAACACCCCAGAGTTGTTTGTTATCGCTCAGGACCTTACAAACATGCGCGTGATTGCCGACATCGACGAGGCCGACATAGGCGGTGTGAAGGAGGGACAGCGCGTTAGCTTCACCGTCGACGCATTCCCCGACGACCACTTCGAAGGTCAGGTTACTCAGGTGCGCCAGCAGGCCACTACCGAGAGCAACGTGGTTACTTACGAGGTTGTGATATCAGCCCCCAACAACGACCTGAAGCTTAAACCCGGACTTACAGCCAACGTTACCATCTACACTTTGGAGAAGAACGATGTGCTGGCAGCTCCAGCCAAGGCTCTGCGATTCCAGCCTAACGAGGCATTCCTGCAGAAGGGTGAGACAATCGACGACTGCGAGGGCAATCACAAGGTATGGACAAAGGAAGGAACAGTGTTCAAGGCTCACAAGGTTGAGATTGGTACCACCAACGGCATCATGACCGAGATTGTAAGCGGCATTAAGGAGGGCACCGAGGTGCTTACCGATTTCAATATCAGCGGTGGAGCAGCCGATGCTGAACAGCAGCAGGGCGGAAACCCATTCATGCCACGTCCAAGAAACAACAATAACAACAAGAGTAACAACAAGAGCGGAGGCAACTCAGCTCCCCCAGCACGCTGATAACCATGGCTGAAGAAGATAAGAAAGTAGTAATCGAGCTGCAGAACGTGAAGCGATACTTTCAGGTGGGCAGCGAGACGGTGAAGGCTTTGAGGGGCGTATCGTTCAAGATCTACGAGGGCGAGTTCGTTACCATCCAAGGCACATCGGGCTCGGGAAAGAGTACACTGCTCAACCAGCTGGGATGTCTTGACACACCTACCAGCGGCGAATATCTGCTCGACGGCATCTCGGTGCGCACCATGTCGAAGACTCAGCGCGCCAAGCTGCGCAACCGCAAGATTGGTTTTGTGTTCCAGAACTACAATCTGCTGGCCAAGACCACCGCGCTTGAGAATGTTGAGCTGCCCCTGATGTACAATTCGGAGATATCGGCCAGCGAGCGCCGCCGTAAGGCTATGGAGGCACTGAAGGCCGTGGGACTGGAAGACCGTATGTACCACAAGTCGAACCAGATGTCGGGAGGACAGATGCAGCGTGTGGCCATCGCCCGTGCGCTGGTTAACGACCCCGCCGTGCTGCTGGCCGACGAGGCTACCGGTAACCTCGACACTCGAACATCGTTCGAGATGCTGGTGCTGTTTCAGGAGCTTTACAAGCAGGGCCACACCATCATCTTTGTGACCCACAACCCTGAGATTGCCGAGTATTCGAGCCGCAACATCAACCTGCGCGACGGAAAGATTCGCGAGGATACAGTTAATACTAACATAAAGTCGGCAGCCGAGGCTCTGGCACAGCTGCCTGCTCCGCAAGACGATTAAACAATGAATATACTGAATCTATTTAAGGTAAGTCTGAAGGCCGTGGGCAACAACAAGATGCGCTCGTTCCTCTCGATGCTGGGTATCATCATCGGAGTGGCAGCGGTTATCATCATGATGTCTATCGGTCAGGGCTCAAAGGAGAGTATCCGTGCCGAACTGTCGACTATGGGTACCAACCTGCTCACCATCCGCCCGGGTGCCGACATGCGTGGCGGTGTGCGTCAGGACCCATCGAGCATGCAGACACTGAAGATGGCCGACTACGAGCGTATCGTTCGTGAGAAGAAGTTCGTTACCAAGGTGTCGCCCGAGGTAACTGCCAGCGGACAGGCCATCTACGGAAATAACAACACCAACGCATCGATGTACGGAGAGTCTATCGACTATCTCGATATCCGTTTGTGGACAATCGAAGAAGGCGAGTGCTTTACCGAGGAGGATATCAAGAAGGCCGCCAAGGTGTGCGTGGTGGGTGCCACCATCGTTAAAGAGCTGTTTGGTGAGGGTGCTGAGTGTATCGGCAAGACCATACGTTTCAAAAGCATACCCATGCGTATTGTAGGTGTGCTCAAGGCAAAAGGTTACAACTCGTGGGGTATGGATCAGGACAACGTGATTATCTGTCCTTACACCACTGTGATGAAGCGTATTGCCGCACAGACATATTTCTCGAGCATCGTGTGCTCGGCTGTTACCGAGGAGCTTAGCGATGCAGCCATCGAGGAGCTCACACAGATTCTGCGTGACAACCACAAGCTGAAGGACGATGCCGACGATGACTTTACTATTCGCTCACAGGCGGAGATGATGGAGACCATGTCGAGTACGATGGACACCGTTACCATAATACTTGTTGTGGCAGCAGCGTTCTCGCTGTTGGTGGCTGGTATCGGCATTATGAATATCATGCTGGTTTCGGTAACCGAGCGCACCAAGGAGATTGGACTGCGTATGGCTGTAGGTGCAACGGGACCGGTAATCTCGCTGCAGTTCCTGATTGAGAGTGTGCTGATATCCGTAACGGGAGGACTGATAGGAGTATTGGTGGGCGTGGGCGCCAGCACGTTTGTGGCGTCGTTCGGCTTCCCATCGAGCGTACCAGCATGGAGTATCTATGTATCGTTCCTGGTGTGCGTGTTCATCGGAGTGCTGTTCGGATATATCCCTGCACAGAAAGCAGCAAACATGGACCCGATTGAAGCTATTCGTCATGAGTGAGGTCTTTACAATAAACAAACATCTGGCCGGTGCATGCCACTTGGCACTATGGGCATTCATGTTCCTGTCGCCTCTTACATACTGGAGAGGCACTGGAATTACGTTTGAACAGTACCTGATGTACTGCATGGACCCGCTTTTCCTGATGATTGTGTTCTATCTTAACTACCTGTATCTGGCACCTAAGTTCTTCGTGGCCGGAAAGCACCGCTACGACCTGCTGATAAACCTGATACTGGTAACTGTGTTAGGAATAACACTGCACTACTGGATGGATTATGTCAACACCGTTTATCCCGTGCCAGGCAGGCATCTCGACGCAATCGACGACTTTACCCGTACGCTGCGCAACATCTTGAATCTGGCCATCTTTGCCGCTGGTTCTACTGCGCTGGCGCTGGCACGCCGATATGTCACCGCTGCACAGAAACTGCAGGAGAGTGAGGCTGCACGTGCCCAAAGCGAATACCTGAACCTGCGCTCGCAGATAAACCCGCACTTCCTGCTTAACACGCTGAACAATATCTACGCACTTACCGCCATCGACCAGGAGCGTGCGCAGGATGCCATTCAGCAGTTGTCGAAGATGCTGCGACACATGCTTTACGACAATCAGGAGAACGAGGTGATGCTGTGCGACGAGGTGCAGTTTATCGAGAATTACATTAACCTTATGAAGATAAGGCTGTCGGGTAATGTCGACGTGACATTCGTGCCACAGATAGGCAACCCATCTATGAAAATAGCACCGCTGATCTTCATTTCGCTTATCGAGAATGCATTCAAACACGGCATCAGCCCCACTAAACATAGTTTTGTACACATTAACATCGTAGCCATCTGCGATGAGATAACTTTTAGTATTGAGAATTCGAACTATCCGAAGACAAACCAGGACCGCAGTGGTCATGGTATCGGACTGAGTCAGGTGCAGCGCCGACTGGATCTGGCTTATCCTGGACGTTACACCTGGAAGAAAGGTGTATCTGACGACGGAAGTATTTATACATCAACAATCCACATACAATTATGATTATTACTTGTGCTATTATCGACGATGAGCCTCTGGCAGCAGGTCTGCTTGAGAGCTATGCAAAAAAAACACCTTATTTGAGTCTTGCTGGTACCTATAGCAGTGCCGTTGAGGCAATGAAACACCTGCGTGAAAACCCAGTACAACTGTTATTCCTTGACATTCAGATGCCAGAGTTGAGTGGCATCGAGTTTGCCAAGATTCTTCCAAAAGAAACCCGGATAATCTTTACTACCGCATTCCCACAGTATGCTATCGAAGGTTTCAGAGTAAGTGCACTCGACTATTTGCTTAAACCTATTTCGTACAACGATTTCCTGAAGGCTACCGACAAGGCACTTGAGTGGTTCTCGGTGGCACAGCGCCAGGATGCACATCGTCGCGACCGCTTTATGTTTGTGAAGAGTGATTACAAGCTGCAGCGAGTATGTCTGGATGATATTCTGTATGTTGAGGGATTGAAGGATTATGTGCGTTTCTATCTTAAGAATGGCGATCAGGTAATGTCGCTGATGTCGATGAAGAAACTTGAGGAATATCTGCCTCGACCAGAGTTCCTGCGCACACACCGCTCGTTTATCGTTCACATGACCGAGACACCGCTGGTAGAGCGATTCCGCATTGTGTTCAACGGCGTGCAGATTCCTATCTCCGACAACTACAAAGAAGACGTACAGAGGTACTTCGACGAGCATACACTTGTCTAGGTAAGAAAATATTATTGGTGAAAAGTGAAAAGTGAATTTTGCAAAAAATGCACTTAACTATCCTGTTAATGTAAATAAATACAAAAAATAGGTTTTGGTTCTGCATTTTTTTACCATTCACTATCCACTTTTCACTACTTTTTAGTAACTTTGCAGGCGTTAAGTTGGATTTTTCACATTTTTAAATTATAAACAATATGGTTAATTACAAGGATTTAGGTCTCGTAAATACTCGCGAGATGTTTAAGAGAGCAGTAGCCGGTGGCTATGCTATCCCAGCTTTCAACTTCAACACTATGGAGCAGATGCAGGCTATCGTACAGGCTGCCGTTGAGACAAAGTCTCCAGTTATCATGCAGGTTTCTAAGGGCGCTCGCAACTATGCTAACGCTACTATCCTGCGCTACATGGCTGAGGGTGCTGTAGCTTATGCTAAGGAGCTCGGCTGTGAGCATCCTGAGATTGTTCTGCACCTTGACCACGGTGACACCTTCGAGCTCTGTAAGGATTGTATCGACATGGGCTTCTCTTCAGTGATGATCGACGGTTCTTCACTGCCTTACGAGGACAATATCGCTCTGACAAAGCAGGTTGTTGAGTACGCTCACCAGTTCGATGTAACTGTTGAGGCTGAGCTCGGCGTTCTGGCTGGTGTTGAGGATGAGGTAGTAGCTGAGGAGAGCCACTACACAAAGCCTGAGGAGGTTATCGACTTCGCTACACGCACAGGTTGCGACTCACTGGCTATCTCTATCGGTACTTCTCACGGTGCTTACAAGTTCAAGCCCGAGCAGTGCACACGTGACCCCAAGACTGGTAAGCTCGTTCCTCCTCCACTCGCATTCGACGTTCTTCACGAGATCGAGAAGAAGCTTCCTGGATTCCCCATCGTTCTTCACGGTTCTTCTTCAGTTCCTCAGGACGAGGTTGACACTATCAACAAGTTCGGTGGTAACCTGCCCGACGCAGTAGGTATCCCCGAGGAGCAGCTCCGCGAGGCTTCTAAGAGCGCTGTTTGCAAGATCAACATCGACTCTGACTCTCGTCTGGCTATGACTGCTGCTATCCGTAAGTACCTGGCTGAGCACCCCGATCACTTCGATCCTCGCCAGTACCTGAAGCCAGCTCGTGAGAACATGAAGAAGATGTACATCCACAAGATTGTGAACGTACTCGGTTCTGACGGTAAGCTCGCTCAGTGCTAATCGTTAATCGATTAAAATAAGTAATTAATCCTCGCCAAATGGCGGGGATTTTTTTCATGCTTTAATGTTTTAAAATGGCGTAACGATGTTGCCATTATTATTTTTTTGAGGTATAATGTGTACACTTTCACACTTTTTTTGTATATTTGCAAGCAAGAAATCAAAACCTAACAATTACATAGCAAATGAAGAAGAAAGTGCTGAATGCGACTATCGCTGCTGTATGCTGCCTAACAATGGCAACATCGTGCACCCATCAACCAGAAACGGCAAGCAATAAGCTTACCACCGTAGGTAACCCATATCTGCCCCTGTGGGAGCATATACCCGACGGCGAACCGTATGTGTTCGATGATCCTGACCACCCTGGCAAGCAGCGCGTATATATTTATGGTTCGCACGACGACCTGAAGACTGCCTATTGCGGTCGCGACCAGGTAGTTTGGTCGGCTCCTGTCGAGGATCTGAACAACTGGCGCTACGATGGAGTAATCCTTGTGGTAAACAAGAATGCCAAGGGCGAGCCATTCGACTCGGCTAAGACTGCCGATGTGCTGTATGCTCCTGATGTAACTCTGGTAAACGACAGTAATGGCAAGAAGACATATTACCTTTTCCCCAACGACCAGACTGGCTATCAAT
>Ga0256405_10004917_pt1 | contig 24073 bp, 23 predicted proteins | sample RumenRJG_02DNA_FD_189096 | JGI IMG/M metagenome (GOLD analysis project Ga0256405, IMG submission 189096) | Bovine rumen microbial communities from Lethbridge, Alberta, Canada - RJG_02 | ecosystem: Host-associated > Mammals > Digestive system > Stomach > Rumen | place: Canada: Alberta... | reverse complement strand
ATATCGATCCTCATATCCCTTCATTTTCAAAGATGTATAAAAAACGATTAAAAATATATAAGAAGATCGGTTTCGGTGTTTCCAAGCGCGAGCAGAAAGATCAGCAGAGTGCAGATGCGATCTATGATTACAGTTCTTATAGCGAAGTGTTTGAAAGAGACCTGATGAATGCGAATAAAAGCATTGTGATCTCTTCCGGATCGATCATACAGGATAAGATCGACAGACTGATCGATATCATGTCTTATAAACAGGAAGACGGAATAAAAGTCACTGTCATCACTTCTGATGCAGATAACAATGCCTTGGAGAATAGTGATGATGCGATCGTATTAAAAATGATCATGGATATGAAAAATGCGGGTTTCAATGTATATTGCAGAGATTCCGTTGAAGAATGCTTCGCGATCATTGATGATGATCTTGTATGGTATGGCGGTGTCAATCTTCTTGGAAAAGAAGATGTCAGAGATAATCTGATAAGGCTTAAAGATGCAAAGGTCGCAGCAGAATTGGAAGAAAAGCTCATCGAAAGATCAGACGATATGGCATAGTTCAGATCTGTTGGCGAAGATCATGAAAGTACCGGATATAGAAAAACTTTATTAGAGCTGATCTTGTTGTCGACAGCGAAAGTGTATTCGTTGATACAATGCTGATCGCAAGAAATCCGCATTGACAAGAATAGAGATATTTTTGAATGAAAGGGAAACTGACGATGGACAGATACGATATCGATTCTTTAAGAGATAGTCTGAAAAGCTATTATGGAACAGCTGCTGTCGTGATGGGAAATGAAGATCCGTTTATGGGTCATGCGGCAGCGATGGAGTGTTTTGATGTCGATGGTTTGAGCGATGAGGAGGTCATTTCGGAAGCAGAAAGATTAGGAATCCTATAGCTTGACTTTTCAGTTGCATGTAAAATAAAAGACGAGAAAGAGGGAAAGAAAAATATGGCAGAATACTATGATCCTTGGGCAAACACTGTTTCAAAACACGGTATCAGCGCAGACTTGCTGATATCGGCGATGCAGAAGTGCATCCGCAGAGGGCAGGAAGACTTGGCGATGCGTTTTGCGTATGAATTGTATGTGACTTCCAGTTTCCATGAAGAAAAGATGTGGAACAGACTTCTGGTCATCGGCGTGGAGGATATCGGTTTTGCCGATCCCAATGCGATGGTGATCGTCAATACGCTCAACACCTTGAGAAAAGAATTCCCATACGGGGATGGCGATCGTCCGATCTTCTTCTTGTATGCGATAAGATACCTTTGCAAGTGCAAGAAGGAGCGTTCTACCGATCACATCAAGAACATCATCATGAAGGAGAACGAAAAGGGGCAGATCCCGGAGATCCCGGATTGGACCATCGATATGCATACCAATAAGGGAAGATTTGAACTGGGAAGAGATGTCTTCTACTTCATGAATGAGGCTTCCAAGGTCGAACCGTTATGGGAAGAATATGATGATACATATTGGAAGCAGCTGTACAAGATGTACGAAGAAGAGGCAAAGGAAAACAAGGAATAGTTTCCTGAATAAAGATCATTTTCTTATGAGACCTGTATCTTATGATGCAGGTTTTTATATGGGAACAATGATTTATCGCATCGTTCATGTCGGATAATAACCCGAGACCATTTTTTATGGCTCACTAAAATTAACGTGGGTGATCCATGTCGTGAACCCCATTTATCTGGACAAGCGATTATTTAGTATACTCAATGATAAGGCCTGACTTCCCGTATGACAATGAACCAGGCCTTTTTGTTTGACTTTGATATGTTTTGTATTGCAGCAGTCAATATACTCTTCGATTGCTTTCTTTAGCTGATCCGTTGTCTGAAATCCATAATCATCAGCTTTTAAGTAAAAATCAGTGTTATAATTCTGTTGATGAACAACATATTTATCAGGAAGAGAATCCGGATTATCTTTACTTTCGTTCTGTGTTTTGTTCTGATCTTTATATGTACAGGACAAAGAGTCAGATCCATCATCCGTCTGATAGGAGAAGGCCCTGAACACACCATCCTTGTCGGACAGGAAGAAAGTGATCCTGCATCTGCGGACCGAGAAACACAACAGGAAAACTGGCCTACGGTCCAGACAGAAGAAGAGACTGCCCTCAAAGAGGGACAGGTAGTCCTTACGGACAGATACGGCAACACCTCAGGAGAATGGGGAGATCCAATCGATGTTTCTGATCCTTCCATATATCAGAACGGAAAAATCGGTGATGAATCGGCCAGTCAGACAGAAATAATCGCCGGTGAAGGTGCAGAGGAAGTCTATGTCACCAGTCCTGATGAAGCAGCAGACGATGACAGAATTTATGTGATACCTAACGGGAACAGCCAACCTGACAATGAGGATCAGACTCCTGAAACAGAGGATTCAGGATCATCAGAGGATAACGGAGAGGGTGAAAGGGATCCTCACATTCCTATTGATGAAATAATAATAGAGGAAACCCCAGGCATTTAATGAGCCTCAAAATTATACGAAAAAATATGATATGCACCCTCCAAACCGGACAAAACCAGTGAGGAGGGTTTTTAACGTGTATATTTGATAAAAATGAAATATTCTAACGCATAGATGCGTTAAAAACACTATAGGGACAGGATGATGGAGCGATTGGAAATGAGTGAGGGATCTGCTGTCCTTGTGTCTGATCGGAAAGTTCATCCGATACAGACAGCTCACAGGGCGATCCTGATCATAAGCCTGGGTGTTATAAAATGTAGGAGGAAGGGAGAAATGTATGCAGGTCTTTCTCAGATGTGTGAGTCAGGTCTGTATAGGACAGAGAATTATGAAAAAAGTGCTATTGACTGTTCTTATTCTGTTATTATGCTGCGGATGTCAAAGCGAAAAGAAGACTTCCGATGAGACGGTCAAGGAAGATCCCGTACAGAGCGAAACAGAAAAAGAAGCTATTTCGAGGAGTGAGATCTCAGATGAAGAGGTCTACGAACTGTATCTGAAGGATCAGAGATTTGTTGAGACGAATTTCTATGTGGGAACTCCCGAGTGGGAACTTGACTGTGACTATGAACGCATGGATAAGGAGACTTTTGCAGCGCCTGCTTTGAAATGCCATTCGATCGCGGAGTTCAAAGCATATATGAAGGACAATTATGATCTTTCCGATGCTTTTATCAATAGGCTGATCGATCTGGTGTTTTCGTCTATATATGAGAAAGATGATGAACTCTGGATCATGTCTGCCGGCAGAGGGACGGATATCTTTGTCGGAAATGAGACAGGTCATGAGGTTATAAGGAAAGAAGATAAGATCGTTTTACGTGTCAGCCATGAACAGCTTGAGATCAATGCTGACGGGACAGAAAACGTGAAGGGGACTTTTGATACGGACAATATCTTAGTCTATGAGGATGGAAGATGGGTGTTTGATGATATCCCGTCCTTCCGATAAGTGATCGATAAAAAGGTTAATTGAAAAGAGATTCTTCGAAATCAAACGTGGACAGTTTTATCTGCTTCCGCGTTTTTTTAAGAGATTATAGAGTTTTCCCCAAAGAAAAAGAGTCTCTCTTATACGTATGTTGACTAAACATGGTAAAGAAGAAGACTCATATGGTTTTTAACACGTTCTTATTGAGACACAGGATTGATCCAGACTTATTTAACGGCGTACAGATGTGTATAGGACGGCCATGCGTATCCGTTGACATCGACGTAAGAATGAAAATCAAAAAAAGATACCGTTCCATCCACTGCCGCAATGCAGTTGATGGGTCCAAAATCATCAGCCGTCCTGATGTAGCCTGTATTGTCGATGGTAAGGCCTTCTGCAGGCAAAGGGCCGAATTCGGTGGATATCATAAGTTCATTACTGTTTTGGTCTGTATAATACTCACCATGTATACCGCCGGTATAAATCGCACACATATCCGGCGATCCGGTGACGTTATCTGCGACAATATACCAGGCGAGGATATCGCCGGGTTTAACGACTTCATAAATGTTATATGTGATATCGGCCACGTTTTCGCTGTCAGACCAGCTCGGTCCGCCGGCTCTTGTTTCGTTCAAACTGAGATCGACGCCATATTCAGCATATATCTCTTGTAAAAAGACAGCAGGATCAGCGTATGAGTCTCCTAAATGCTGGACTGCAGCCGCTACGATCTGATTTGTTCCTTCTCTGCTTGCGGACTTCAAAGCATTGATCAGTTCGCGGAATGATCTTATGATGGGCGTAAATAGATCGATGCCTGTTTCTTCATATACCGTCTGTGAGGTCTCTTCCTCCGATGTATCGGCGTGAATGCTATATGAGAACATAGAAAGCATCATCGAAACAACGAACATGAACGTGATGATTTTTTTTCTTTTCATAAGTTTATTTTAGGATAAAACAACTGATGTTACAATGATGCGATCTTAAACTGTGTATCGGAAAAACCATTTTGCTTTCACAAAGTAGGAATTGCAAAATAAAAATAGTATCAAATGATGATAAAATGATATTTAGTTGAAAAGTAGGACATATTATGGCAAGAAATAAACGGTTTTTGGAAGGCTGGGATACTGTTGGTGTTCTCGGTGTCGGAGGGTTTGGCAAAGTTTATGAGATCCGCAAATCCGATGCTCCGGATAAATTCAAATCGGCTCTGAAAGTCATTTCCATTCCTAAAAATGAAAATGAAATAAAAGAATACGAAGACGACGGGTACGATGAGAATAGCATACAGAAGCTTTTGACTGCGAAAAAGGACAAGGTCATTTCTGAATTTGATCTGATGGCCAATTTCAAAGGAACAAGCAACATCGTGTCTTATGAAGACCACTATGTCAAGAACCATCCGAATGGTCTGGGCTGGGATATCCTGATCCGAATGGAACTGCTGACGACACTTCCGGATTATCTTGCTGAAAAAGGATATATCAGTGAGAGCGATGTCATCGATATCGGCAGGGATATGTGCAAAGCCTTGAAATTATGTTCGGAAAAAAACATCATTCACAGAGATATCAAACCTCAGAATATCTTTCGTAATGATTTCGGAGATTACAAGTTAGGAGATTTCGGTATCGCCAAAGAATACGATCATGCGACCAAAGCTACAAAGACAGGTACGTATTCTTATATGGCTCCTGAGGTCTACCGCGGTGACCAGTATGGAAAAAATGTAGATATCTATTCTCTTGGCATGGTGCTCTACTGGCTCCTGAATGAAAAAAGAGGGCCGTTTCTTCCGCTTCCGCCGCTGGTCCCTTCCAATCATGATCAGGAACAGGCGACGATCCGAAGGTTTTCCGGAGAAGCACTTCCGGATCCGAAACACGGAAGCCGCCAATTAAAAGATATCGTATTAAAAGCGTGCTCTTATTCTCCTTTTGAAAGATATCGCAGTGCGGAAGATATGTTCGATGATCTTAACAGGATCGTCGGTTCGAAAGATCCTTTGTACCGCATCGTTCAGAAGCAGAAAAAAGTCATTCCGGTGGAGCAGGAGACGACAGAAGATGCTGAGACTGTGACGCTTATCGATCAGCCTTACGGCCGGATGGATGAAAACCGCATGAGCTTTGAGGTCTTTTTTGATCCGGATAACGGTCGTCCTGTTGAACGGACAAGAGTCAATGCCATGCAGCTTGTCTTAAAGCCTGCAGATCCAATAAAAGAAGGGTATAAATTCGTCGGATGGTATGACTATGGTACCAGATACAATTTCAACAAGCCTGTCGATCGCAGTCTGCATCTTAAAGCTTTATATAAAAAGAAGAGTCCGCTGAAGCTGATCGTGCTGGCGGTACTTCTCGTATTGATAGGAAGCATGTTCTATATTGCCGCAAACGGTGAAGAGATCGGTTTTTTGCGGAGGTTTTTCTACAGAGACAGCTATATCGTTTATTTTGATGGCAACGGCGGCACGAGCCAGTTGGAATCGATCAGGGTAGAAAAAGGCAAGGCCATAACAAACATGCCGACTGCTTCAGCTAAGGATATGTATTTTGAAGGCTGGTATGACAATCCGGTTGCTGGCAACAAATATAATTCAGATACTGCCATAACAGAGAATATCAAACTGTATGCACACTATAAAATCGATCCGTCAGGGATCTATGCAGGCAGCAGCGATTCCGCTAGTTCGGCGATGTCTGTGATCTCTTTTGATCCTAACGGCGGTTCATGCGAGGTCAAAGAGATCAGTGTTGCGACAGATCAGATCGTGCTGCAGCTGCCGACTCCATATTGGCAAGGACATCGTTTTGTCGGATGGTCAGATAAGAAAAGCGGTGAGAGAGAAATATATAAGCCGGGAGAATTCTCAATCGTCGGCAAGGTCGTTTTTTATGCGGTCTGGGAAACAGCTGAATGATGATCTGACAGCAGAATGGAAATGAGTTATCGATGAAATTTGTGATCACAGCAGATACCGATATCGGTACAAGCAGAAATATAAATCAGGACAGTTACTGTTATAAGATCTGTTCCGATGGAAAAAGCCAGATGGCCATGGCTGTTGTTTGTGACGGCATGGGGGGTTTGAGCGGCGGCGAGTATTCCAGCGGGATCCTGGTCGACAATATCTCTACCTGGTTCAATACATCTTTTTTTGAGTCGCTGAAGACATATGGTGTCGATTCTTCGGAAGTGATAGGAAAGAATCTGAAATATCTGACTCAGACTGTTTCGCAGACGGATTTTCAGATCAAAGAGCACAGCGAAAGAAGCGGTACGAGTTCGGGGACGACGATGAGCCTGCTTCTGATGAATGAAAGTGATATGCTTCTGTTTCACGTTGGTGATTCCAGGATCTATCGGATCACCGATAAGATCGAACAGCTCTCTACAGATCATTCGGTCGTGGAAAGAGAATACCGTCTCGGGAATATCACTCTCAAGGAAAAAGAGACAGACAGCCGCAGGAACATCCTTACCCAATGCATAGGCGCCAGCAGCGGGATCACTCCGCAAGTGGATCTTGTGCGTTCGAAAAAAGGAGTGTATCTGCTTTGTTCCGATGGATTCAGGCATAAAAACAGCGATGAAGAGATCCTGAACAGACTAAGTCCTGCCAAGCTTCATAACAGACAGGAAATGAAAGCTGCGTTGCGGAGTCTGATCGATAAGGCAATGTTGGAAGGTGAGGGAGACAATATAACTGCCGTATTGTTGAAAGCGGAATGAATATAGGGAAATGGATCGTATCAGCTGTCATCCTGCTCCTGTCTGCGCTTCTTGCGATCACTTTGTTTATTCTTTTAAAAAGAAAAAGATCACAGAAAAACGATCTCAGTTATGATGAAAGTTTTGAAGATACTGTCGATTTGGATGAAGAAGCAGACAAAGCAGATAAGAGTGACATGGAATTATATAGTACAATAAAAATAATAGAAGATATAGTTGTGACACATTATCGTAAATAATTAAAAAAGGGGGTAGTTCGGGTGAAGATCAGGTTGCTTATATTGGATAGTGAGAGAGATTATCTTGACAGACTATCGAAGGTATTTAACATCAATTACAGTGATGATATCGAGCTGTATTCCTTCTCACAGGCAGATCTCGCAGCTGAAGAATCAAAGAAATCCAAGTTCGACGTCGTTCTGGTCTCTGAGGATTCCGGATTTGAGCCGGATGAAAGATTCGGCTGTTTCGGTTATCTGACCGCTCGTCAGGATATCGACAATATTAACGGTTATAAAGCGATCTTTAAATATCAGAGAGTCGAACAGATATACAAAGAGATAAAAGAGCTCTTTATTGAAAACTTCAGCGGGAACCTTAGAAATTATTCCGGCGGACACTTATGCAGGAATATCCTTTTCACTTCCCCGTGCGGAGGGACCGGGACTTCGACAGTTGCTGCCGGCTATGCCTTAGGTCTTTCTACAAGCGGTAAAAAGGTCATCTATCTGAATTTGAATGATTTCGATTCGGCGGATTATTATTATGAAGAAAACAGCACTAACAATCGGAATATGTCTGATGTCATCAAGGCGATCAAGTCCAAGAAGAACAATCTGGCGATCCTTTTCCAGGGTTATACCGAAGTCAGTTCTTATGGAGTTTCTTATTTCAATAAGGCGAACACTCCTTTGGATATGATAGAGTTCACGATCAGTGAGAAGATCGAACTGATCAATATCCTGTGCGGAAGCGGTACGTACGATTATATCATCATCGATATGCCATTTGGTCTGGATAATGATTATCAGAAGATCTATGACTTATGCAGCCAGATCTATCTTGTCAGTAATTCCACCGATATTTCGATCACCAAAACAAAGAAGGCTTTGGATGCGATCGATATCATAACCAAGAACAAAGACAACAGATTGAGCAATAAATTTGCGTTGATATACAATACCAACTCTTCCAATGAGGATAAGGGAAAACGTTTAAGTCAGTCCTTAGTCGAAGTATTTGACGGGATCCCGAAATACTCTTACGAAAATATCAGACAGCTTATAAGCAAAGTTTCCAGCGATACTGTGAAATTATTGGGGAGAGGATAGACTATGGCTTTGGATCTTGAAAGGTTCACGGAAGAATTAAAGAGCGAAGTCCGTAATTATCTTAACCCGAAGTTTTCCGATGATGAACTGAAGGAATTTATCGAAGAAACGATGGACCGCCGCTTGGGCGGTGCTTACATGAGCATCGAAGACCGTATCAATGTGGCAGATACCGTCTTCAGTTCCATCCGTGGTCTGGGAATGCTGGATTCCATCTTGAAAGATGACAGCATCACCGAAGTGATGATCAATGGAAAAGACAATATCTTCATCGAGAAATCGGGAAGACTTTTTCGCGTTGACCAGTCATTCGGAAGCGATAAAGAACTGACCGATGTCATTCAGAAGATCGTAGGCGATGCCGGCAGAGAAGTCAACGAGTCCAATCCTATCTGCGATACCAGACTTAAAGATGGTTCGCGTGTCAATGTCGTGCTGCCGCCGATCTCATTATGCGGTCCTACCGTCACGATCCGAAAGTTCTCAAAAGAGCCTATGACGATGGAAAAGTTGATCGCATTCGGTTCCCTGACTCCGGAGATTGCAAAGAAGCTGGAGCTTCTTGTCAAAGCAAAATACAACATCTTCATCAGCGGTGGAACCGGTTCGGGAAAAACGACGTTCCTCAACGCCCTTTCCAACTATATTCCGAAAGACGAAAGAATCATCACGATTGAAGATTCTGCCGAATTGCAGATCGTCGGCGTAGAAAACCTGGTCAGTCTTGAAACGAGGACGGAAAATGCATCCGGTGCCGGCGAGATCTCGATCCGCGATCTGATCAAAGCCTCATTGCGTATGCGTCCTGAACGCATCATCGTCGGTGAAGTCAGAGGTGCTGAAGCTCTGGATATGCTTCAAGCCATGAATACCGGTCATGACGGTTCGATCTCTACAGGTCATGCCAACTCGACACAGGATATGATCTCGAGACTTGAGACGATGGTCCTGCAGGGAGCGGAAGGCCTTCCTTTGGAAGCCATCCGTCAGCAGATCGCTTCCGCTGTCGATATCATCATCCACCTTTCCCGTCTGAGAGATAAGAGCCGTAAGACGATGGAGATCACTGAGATCATCAACGAGAATGGCGATATCCGTTTCAATCCGCTGTACAGATTCGTCGAAGATGAGCAGCAAAGCACATTGAACAAGGTCGTAGGTTCTCTTCAGAGAACGGAAAACAAAATGGAAAATACATTGAAGCTCCGGCTTGCCGGGATCGAGGAGGATATCTGATGGCTCTGTTTGAGAAAAAAGAGAAGAAGCAGAAAGAACCCGAGTATCTTCAATCCATGATCAATACAAAGGCTTTGAATTACAGGGTGTATTATATGAAGCCGGGTGAAAAGCTCGCCTATGCGCTGATCTCTTTTATCGGCGGTGCATTGGTCGGTTATCTTTTTTATGGGGGTCTCGGGCGTGATGCGGATGGAAATCCTACCATCATCACGCATGTCCTTAATCTGATTGTCATGTTAGTCAGCGGTATCTTCGCTGTCAGGCTTTTCATCCCTTTGCGGATCGAACAGATCAAAGACAAGCGCTTTAAGACGCTGAAACATCAGTTCAGAGATATGCTGGATTCGATCTCCACATCTGTCGGAGCCGGCCGGAACATCAACCGCGCTTTCGATGCCGCTTATGAAGACCTGAAAGTGCAGTATGAAGAAGGTTCCTATATATTGAATGAACTTGAGATCATCAATATGGGTTTGCGAAACAACATCAATATCGAAGATCTGCTCATGGATTTCGGAAAAAGAAGCGGGATCGATGACATCATCTCGTTTGCCAGGGTCTTTGACATCGGTTTCCGAAAAGGTGCCAATCTCAAAGATATGATCCGCAATACCCATTCCATACTCTCTGACAAGATGGAGATCACCGAAGAGATCGAAACGACGATTTCTTCAAGCAAGCTGGAAACATACATCATGATCGTTGCACCTATTTTTTTAGTAGGCATCATCAAGCTGATGTCTCCGGATATGGCTTCGAATTTCTCAACTCCTGTCGGCGTGGTTTCGACAACGATCGCCGTAGCACTGTTTGTCGGTTCGTACTTCATTTCAAAGAAAATGATGGATATCAGGCTTTAGAGAGGAGCTAGATATGTTGGCAGTGCTTTCACTTCAAAATATCATAATTGCAGCTTTGGGAATTCTGTTTCTTATTATCTGGCTGATCTTATATTTTGCCGGTCTGACCTATTATGAAGCAGCCGGATTCGATCAGCTCGACGATCAGACCTTCCGTCTCAAAGAGACCTATGGCCTAGGACTTCTGATCCTTACGAAACTGCATTATTCATTCAAAAACAATTCTGACAGAAAACTGAGAAAGAATCTTGAAGTCTTATACAGTGAAGAATACGCGGAATATTATCTTCGGGCTTACCGGTCCGAGCAGATCGGCTTGGCTTCCATCGTTTTCCTGTTTTCTTTTGTAGGCTACTTCCTTTCCAATGACATCATGGTCTTCATCATGCTGATCATAATGTCAGGGATCATTTATTACTACTATGGAAAAGCGGCAGAGGATGACATCAAGAAGCGTTCTCAGGAACTGATGCATGACTTTTCCGAAGTCGTTTCAAAGCTGGCTTTACTGACAAACGCAGGTTCGACTTTGCAGGAAGCCTGGCGCGAAGTTTCTGTCAACGGAGACACGACACTGTATCAGGAGATGCAGCTGTCGGTCGATGATATCAATAATGGTATCAACCTGGCTGATGCGTTGTATAAGTTCGGTTCCAAATCGATGGTTCCTGAAATAAAGAAATTCGTTTCGGTCGTCATTCAAAGTCTGAGCAAGGGAAACAGCGACCTTGCGGCCATGCTGTTGAATCAGAGCAAGGAAATATGGAATCTGAAAAAGCAGATGGTGCTCAGAGAAGGAGAAAAAGCAGGAGATAAGCTGCTTTTCCCAATGATCGTCATGTTCGTGGGTATCCTAATCATGATCGTCGTGCCTATATTTGCAAATATCGGTCTGTAATGTAACAAATATCAAATAATGATTATTAATAAAAGAAAGGAGAAAATCATTATGGAAAAGCTCAATCTGTGGTTCATTCAGTTGCAAAACAAAATCAATTCTAAGATGAAAGAAGAAAAGGGTGCAGTCGACCTTATCACGATCGTAGTATTGATCGCAGTTGTCATGATCCTTGTCGTCATCTTCAGAAAGAGACTTGAAGAACTCATCAACAGTTTGTTTGATACGATCGGCGGTAAAGTAGACGAAGCGACAAATTAACTTTAAGAAAAACACCGGAAAAGGAAGCCTCTTATGAAAAAAAAGATAAAAGATTACTTTACAGATTCACATGGCGCAATCATCGTTGAGGCTTCCTTTATTTTCCCCATCGTTATTTTTGTCGTTTTTTTTATGATCTATTTCGGCAACATGATGTTTTGCAGAGCGAAGATCGATGCATATATCATGCAAGCGGCTGTAGATGGTGCGAATTATGCGGCTGATCCGATCTTGAACGAGTATTCACACTCCAAGTCTATAGCCACATCAACAAGGGGCTGGGAGACGAAGCCGTATCGTTTCTTGTTTACGGGTTTCGGAAGAAGTGTAGCAGGCGAAACAGGCGATAAAACAGAAAAAAAGCTGACGAGTATGTCGAATACATTCTTCACCAATGTGACGCCGCAGATCACTTCGTTCAATACGAAATATAAGAACCACATCCTTACTTCAACTTTCTCGGTCGAAGCCGAATATGTGATCAAACTGCCTGCGATCGTTTTTATCAATGATGGCGTGATCGCCCGGTTTGAAAGCAAATGCGAAGTTCCTGTCAATGATACGGCGGAGATGATCCGGAATGTCGACATGACAGTCGATTACGTCAAACAGTACACTTCGCTGATCGAAAATACCGCAGACAAGATCCATGATCTATTCACAAAGTTTAAAGGCTTAGAAAGGCTGATCAAATAGCTTATGAGTAAGATGAACAGCAGAAAACAGAGAGGTTCTGTCACGATTTTTCTGGTATTGATTTTAGTACCGATGCTTTTGATAACATCGATTTTTGTCGATGCCAGCAAGACCAACCTGACAAAGGCAGTCGTGAATTCTACTGCTGATCTGACTCTTAATACGGCCTTGGCCAATTATGATACGGAACTGAAAAAGTTATATGGACTCTTCGCAACAGAACAGGATACTGACAAACTGTATGACAGCCTGGAAGAGTATTTTTCGGCAATGATAACGCAAAGCGGTCTTGAAGAATCTGATGCAACGACATTCTCAAAAATGATCATCAGAGCGTTAAAAAGATCAGGCGGTGGTAGCAATTACAGCGATTTTTTAATGATGGAGTTCATGGAAGAAGCCAAGATCACGAAAGTCGATCAAGGCAGTCTGACCAATCCTGTCGTCCTGGAACAGCAGATCGTCGATTTCATGAAATACAGATCTCCGATCAATACGGGTCTTGGATTCATCCAGGCGTTAAAGAGTTTCCAGACTCTTGAGAAGCAGAAAGACCTGATCAACAAGCGCAAGGAATACTACGAAAAACAGGAAGAGATGATGAATTATCTGCGCCTGGCGTGGATCAATATTCTGAAGTATCAGAATCTGGATATCACGGAAAAGCTTGTGCACGATATTGCCGATTACGCAAATGGCGAAGGAGATTTTGCGGGTGAAGGTATCAAAGACAAATATACTTTCTCTAATATGAGATATTTTTCAGATATCTCCAGCAGAAAGCGTTTCTATGATATCTACAAGATGGACGGAGAATCTTTTTCGGTGATAGGGATCGGCGGTGAGTCGAGTTCACCGATCAGTGAAACATATGGGGGCGCTCTTTCTGCCGAAATGATAAAAAGCGCGGTAAAGCAGTTTGAAAACGCCTATGATGATGCCTATGGAAAAACGGATGGCGGCAGTTTCAAACTGCCTGCCGGAACTTCCGGTGATGCAAAATCTCAGCTTTGGCTGCAGAACAACTATGATGGATCGTATAAAGAATTCGGCGAAGCAGCCAGACGGGTATTTGACGCATATTCGACTTTGAACGGTATCCAGGGATCGATCGACAAAATGAGAACTGATCCGGAATCGGATCCTGATGGAAAGATACAGCAAGATAAAGCTAAATTTCAGGCCGCATTAGGGGACTTATCATCGTATGAAGGCAAATTCAATACGATTTCCAACGCTGTCAACAGTGTTTATTCACAACTTGAGCCTTTCAGAAAATACTATATTGATACAGCGATCGGTAGCTATCTGCCGGAAATTAAAACAGAGATCAAAGAAATCAATGAAACTCTGCATGAATTTTATGATGAGCACCTGATCAAAGCTATAAAGGAAAACGAAAGGAAGGAAGGCAATTACTTATCAAAAGCGATCGAGTATCTGAATAAAGCGTTTAAGGCAAGCAAAGGTCTCAACCAAAAACGGGAAGAATGGTCTCAGGCAGCAAATAATCCGGTTATAAAAGATACTACTCTTGCCACTCAGGACAGAGCGGAAATAGCGCATCTCGGCGAAATGCTCACACAGGAATCTGTCAGTAAACTGGTTACCAGACTCATGAGAGTATATGAAGAGCTGACAAAAGTGAGGGAAGAAATAGAGAAATTTGAATACTGCGATTCAAAAGTGTACAGCATGACCTTTGAATCCTTCGCTTCCTCTTTGGAAGGCAACTATTCAGGCAACCTGGAAAAACTGCCTTTGTCTTACGGTGAGATCAAAAACATATCAGATGCTTTCTTCACTTCACAATTCAAAGAAGGAAAGATCGAGTGGAAATGGGCTGCAGAAGATGCAAGCAATCCTGAACTCACCAAGGGTGAACAAACAGGTCTGTATACATATCTTTCCAAACAATTCGGAACCGAAATAGATACATCAGGTAATTCCGAGGAACTGCCGAAAGATTATAAAAAAGAATTTGAAGATCTGACAAAAGACAATAATGATGAAAAAGACGGATCGGGTTTGCAGACCTCCGGTGGATCCGTCAGCAAGATCCCTCGCATTACTTCAGCGGGTACTGTTGCAGGCACGAGCGCATCAAGCGATCCGCATTCGGCGACAAAAAGCAAAACAGTAACGAGCTCAAGCTTATTTGCAGATCTCGCTTCGATGAGCGCGACCTTTAGAGATAATCTGTATATTTCGGACTATGTAAACAGCATGCTCAGCTTCTCCACGATAGAAAAAGAAGCGGAAGATAAAAAGAAATCCAAAACTGACGAAGAAGACCGTGGAATTAAGACTTTAACTCAGGAAGATATAAACGCAGAGAACAACAAAATATATCCTAATGAAGTCGAATACGTGATCTTTGGCGGCAGCAACAGCAGCAACGTCAACGCGGCCTGTGCATCGATCTACGGCATCCGCCTGGCATTCAATCTGGTCAGTGCGTTCTCGATTGCCGAGGTCGTCAATGAAGCTGCGGTCATAGCTGCAGCACTATCGGCTGCGTCTTTGGGTGTGATACCACAGCCTTTGATCCAATGCGTGATCATCATCGCGGCAGCTTGTATCGAATCCGGTATCGATCTTGCCGAACTCAAAGAAGGAAAAGCAGTCGTATTATTTAAGACGAATCAGACATTTAATACTACGGTTTCCGGACTTGGTAAATCGATTGCCAAAAAAGGTGCTTCAACAGTGGTGGACTTAGGCTCCGAAATTCTGATAGAGATACTGAATTCTACTGATGAAGAAGCTGAAAAACTGATTGGAGAATATAAGGAAAAAATCGAAGAATATTTGGATCAGACCTTCAATAATATGTCTGAGAATATTGCGATGGTCGGAATAAATACGATGTACAGCGCTGCGCAAGACGGATGGGCTGAAGGGCTCTTAAAAGAGTATGATGGAGAAGAACTAAAAGCGTTTATACGTAAACAAATCGATGAAAGCTTGCAAAAATGGGCGAATAGCGGAGGATCGAGCCCACTTGAAGCACAGTTAAAAAGTATTGCGTACGGAATATTGACCGATTATGTTGACAATTTTGTAGAAGCGGTTATGTCTGGAGAAGGCAACGGAGATATGTCTGTTGGTCTAAATAACGTCATGACTGCATGTAGAAGGAGGATTTCTGACGCAGTAAATGATGCTGGTTCAGCGATCAGTGGCTATAGGGAAGACTTTAAAAATTCTATTATCGAAGCCTGTAGAAATGGGGCAGACAATCTGAAAAAAACGATCGATGAAAAGCTTTCAATGTTTGGGGATGGCTCTTCTAATAACGGCAATGCCGCACAGTCCCTGCTTTCGTTCCGCTACAGTGATTATCTGCGTTTCTTCCTGATGGTCGGTTTATATACGTGCCATGATGGCATCTTGTATCGGACTGGAGATCTGCTTCAGACAAATATGTTGATCAAAAACAGTAAGTTTGAGCTGAACAAATCAAGTGCCTATGTCAAAATCGAGGGCGAGATCAAGGCAAATCCGCTCTTGTTGAGTCTGCAGTTATTTTCAGATAAAACAGAAGATGTTCTGTCAGATACTTCCTGGTATCAGTACCATTTTGAGAAAGTGAAAGGATATTGATGATGAAAAAATTTTTAATTGTTTTATTGATGCTGCTGGTCGTTACCGGATGTACTTCTAACGCAAAAGAAGATGTATCGGAAAGCGAAACTCCATCACAAGCTTCGGAGAAGGAAAATACCAGTGACCAAAGTCAAAAAAATACCGATGATTATTCAGATTGGAGCACTTTTTATAATCCTGTTGGCAAGAATCTTGATACCCTGTATTTTGACGGACCTCCATGGACCCCTTCCGAGATGGGATTATCAAGAGCGTTTATTCCTGATACAGAATGTGCTATCCTGGTGACTTCTTATCTTGATGAGCTGAATGGCGATGATGTTTTTGAAGCGGCGACAAAAAAAGCATTTTCCAATTTTAACAGTGTCATAAGCTGTGAAAATATCGATGTTTCTGAAAAAAAAGAAGTTAATATCAACGGCATGGATATGATCCACTATGTTGGGACTACATACGATGCAAAAAGCGAGACTGATCTTTATGTGACGGGCTATGTTTTTGAGTTCAAAAACGCGGCAAATGGCGTGATGGGCATCGTCTTTGATAAAGAACAGTCAAAAGACCTGATCAAAATGGTCACGGAATATACTGATCATCTGGTCACAACAGTAAGAGAAACACAGTAATCATCTGAAAGGAATTGATTATGGCAGAAAAGAAGAACTTAGAAAGAGGTGTAGTAACGATAGAGGCGACGATCTCGCTGTCTTTATTCATTTTCGTTATTATCATTCTGTTATCCATAATCAATATTTTTACTCTGCAGGCAAGGATGCAGGTTGCCTTGAACACTACGGCCAAGCAGATCTCACAATACAGTTATTTATATTCTCTTGTCGGCAATGGACTGCAGTCTTCCGTCAAAGGCGAAGGAAAAGAGGTCGATAATATCGATGAGAATCTGGGCAGAGTTGTTTTGGAGTTAGAGAATCTGGCGGGAGATGTGAGCACGAATGGAGCGGGCGCTGTTCTGGACTTTGATTATTCGACGATCAAAGGTTCCATCAGTTCAACGGCTTCATCTTTTGAAGAGATCATGAACGATCCTACGATCCTGGTCTATTATTTGGCCAATGAAGGAATCAATCTCGCACAAAATGAGGTGGGCGAATTCATTACGTCCGTTTTGATGAAAGGCAATCTTCGTACAAATAAGGATAAAAACAGTGCGGAGTCATTTTTGAAAATGGCCAGAGTCGTCGAAGGGCCTGATGGGACACGCTTTGGAGGGTTGGATTTTTCTGATACAGAAATATTCAAGGATGGAAGCTATGATATCAAACTTTCGGTGAAATACAGTGTCAAGATCATGCCTTTGATCCCTTTGGATATCAAATATCATTTTTCTCAGATGGCTTATACGGAAGGCTGGCATGTTGATAACAGTTTATTCAATGATGTAAAGAAGAGCTCTGGAAGTAAGAAAGAAGAAAAACAGGAAGAAAAGCAGGAAAAAGAAAGAATCGAAAATACTTCCGGTTTCTGGGGTGAAGACGGTTATAACGAACTGATACGAAGCGAAGGAATCAAGTACTATCTGAAAGACGGCTATTATCAGACCAGCGGAGTGAGCGGTCCTCAATTATACAATCCGGAGACCAATGAGCTTCTTTACATCAGTTCCTACAACCCTTTGAAATTCGAAGGGAATGAGACTGTTGAAGATATTCCGGAAGATAAGGTAAGAGAAACGATCGAGAAACTCGTGACACAGCTTGCATACACGGGGGAATCCTCCGGAATAAAGATACAGACGGATAATGGTCTCGAAGAGATCCTGTATGGTGACGACCATCCGAATACCCATCTGGTGCTGGTGATCCCTGAGGACCCGGGGCTGAAGGAACTGTTTGAAAAAGTATTAGAGCAGATGAAACAGGATGGCAGTCTGAAAGGTGTTGATGTTGAGCTTTACCAGGGTTATGGCTTGGGTGCCAGAACGATCGAAGTCGATCCTGAACCGGTCAAAGGAGATTGATGAATAAAGAACATGAATTGGCTGATTGAGATATTTTTCTTATTGCTGATCATAGCGATTGCTTATGCAATGTTGTTTTGTTATGAGAAAAATGTGGAGCTCAATTCGTTAAAGATAAATGATTTGCTTAACGGATCAAAGGACTACCGTTTGTTTCTGGCTTGTGAACTGCTGGCAGGCTTCATAGTCGTTGTATTTATGAATTATCATTCATACACGTTGTTTTCTGCTTTGAATGTGATCAGCTTTACAGCGCTGCTGCTGCCGGTCGCATATGTCGATTTCAAGAAGAAACTGATCCCGAATAAGATGCTTGTATGCATGGCTGTCGTCAGACTGCTGCTGCTGTTTGGCGAATTGTTTTTCCAGGAGACCGAACTGATGAATTACCTGATCAGTTCGGCACTGAGCATCGTTCTATTCTGCGGGATTTTCTTTCTGATCAGTGTGGTTTTTAAAAACAGCATCGGAATGGGAGATGTGAAACTGTTCGGCGTGCTGAGCATATATTTCGGGATGTATGGCACACTTCATATCCTGATGTATGCGATGATCGTTACGTTTTTTTATGCCTGTTACCTTCTGGCAACGAAAAAAAAGGAAAAGAAGGATGAGATCAGTTTTGCACCGATGGTCCTTTTCGGAACGCTGATCACTTTGATAGCAGGGGCATTATAAGGGGGTCTTATGAAAAGTCATAAATTGCTGATACCTTTGGTGGTTGTGCTGCTGTTTGGATTGTCTTTGTATTATATGGCATCCAATGCTTTTTCTACAGCAAGTGATTACAACAAGTATTTGGAACAGGCCAGAGAACAGGCTGCGGTCGGAACGGTCTCTGCGCTTGATTTTTATGAAAAAGCACTTGAGATCAACCCTACGGCTGACGTTTATATCGAGGTCGCGGATTATTTTAAGAACAATGGCTTGTCTTATGATCTGATCAAATGGTGCAGGAATATGATCGAGACTTACCCGAATGACAGCAGGGGGTACGAATACATCATTGAAGCGTATGCGGCGGATGAGAAATACGATAAGTGTTATGATTATCTGTTTTCTGCTTCCAAAAGAAAGGTCAGTTCCGAAAAGCTGGATGAATTGAGTGAATCTTTAAAATATGTCTATCATTTCGATTATACCCGTTATAATGATGCTTCTGTTTTTTCCAACAATCTGTCAGCGGTATGTTCGGAAGAAAAATGGGGTTTTGTAAACAGGTATGGAGTGAGCAGAGTCAGAACGATCTACAAAGAGGTCGGTGTCTTTACCAATTCGGGTCTGGCACCGGTCGTCGATCAGGAAGGGAATGCATATTTCATCAACATCGAGGGTGAAAAAGCTTTAGCTACATTAGAGAAGTATAAAAAGTTCGGCAACATTTCCGATGATCTTTTCCCGGCAATGGCAGGGAATGGCAAATATCTGTATCTGAATGAGAAGTTTGAGGCTGCAGGCAAGAATTCCTATGATTATGCTTCGACATTCAATCAAAAGATCGCGGCTGTGAAAACAGGAAGCCAATGGTCTTTGATCGACACGAAGGAAAATGTGATCCTCGACGGCCTGAAAGAAGTCGTTCTGGATGAAAAAGGGATCGCCGCAAGAAATGACAGGTGTTTTGTCAGCAATGACGGTTCATCCTATATCATGGTCGACTTGAAAGGCAACAGAGTCGGAAACGGATCCTATGAAGCAGTGAGAATTTTCAACGATTCGACATATGCTGCTGTTCGTGTGAACAACAAGTGGGGCTTTATCGATAAAGACGGCAATTATTTTATCGAGCCGTCATTTGAAGAGGCCAGATCTTTCTCTTGCGGTCTGGCTGCGGTCAAAACGACCGGAGACTGGGGTTTCATTGATGAAAGCGGTTCATTTGTCATTGCCCCGACTTTTGAGGATGCGAAAGATTTCAATGCCAAAGGCAGCTGTTTCGTTCAGATCGATGGGACGTGGCGTCTTTTAGAAATATACAGATTGAACAGGGAGGATTGAGAAGATGGAAAAAATGAAAATCGAATATCTTGATGGAAATGCGATTCTGACTTATGTCTTGGATGAAAACGAGGAGATCGATAATCTTTCTTCAGAGATGCTGAAAAACAGGAATCTGAAGGAGTTTTTGCCGATGTCGTTTACGCAGATGGATTCGCAGCGTTATCTCAGCTATGATGTCACAGGGCTCAGTTCGATTTCCGATATCTTCAAAGAATCCGGTAATTTTAAGAAACTGTACCATATCTTCACAGGCATCATTGACGCTTTGAATATGGTGGATGAGTATATGCTCGTAAAAGAAAGCGTCATGCTGGATGATAATTATATTTTTGCGGATATGAATTATGAGACGAAAATGGTCTGTCTGCCGATCAAAGGCATCGATAACAATAACCCGGATATCCGCCGTTTCTTTAAAAACATACTTATCGATTATCAGTTTGATGAGACGGATGAGCGTCCTTATATCCGCAGAGTCGTCAACTATCTCAACAGCGAAGATTTCAATCTGGATGGCTTGAAGAAGCTTCTTAAAGTGATTCAGACCGAGAATATGGGTGCTGTGCAGAAGAAAGTGACCGGCAATGCTGTTCCTGTAAAAGAAGAAAAACAGAGTGCTGCTCCGATACAGAATGTTATCAATGAGACCGAGCGGAAGCCGAAGGACCATGATATCCCTGTTGTTTTCGAATATAATCCGGAGTCCGATGATGAAGATGATGATGTGCTGCCTGCTGACGAGAATGAGAAATACAAAGGGGAACAGAAGCAGGAAGAAAAGATGTCTCTTATGTATCTGCTTCATAATTTCAGCGGTGAGAATCTGAAAAAATACAAAGAGAGCAACAAGAAGGATACTGCAGCAAAAGGACAGGCTCAGAAAAAGGCAAAAGAGAACAAAGATGCCAAGAAAGCGAAAAAAGCAAAGGCTGCAGATATGAATTTCGCAAGACCTGGCAAAGAAGAACATCTCGAGATGAATTTCAACATTCCGGGAAGAGAAAACAAGAAGAGTGAAGCTGATGTTCTGCCGGTCGTAAATGAAGCAGAAAAGAACGCGGAAAAGCTCATCTATGAAGCCAGGACCGATCTTGAGCAGAAAAAGCAGAGTGATGTTCATGAGAAAGAGAGCTTATATTCTGATTTCTATAATGTTGATTTTGAGCAGACCATTGCGCTTACAGATGATTATGATGACGATGAGGCGACTGTGGTCCTGAATGAGAATCAGAATATCAGACTGCGTCCTTCTGCCTATCTGGTCAGAAAAAAGACGGGAGAGAAGATCTTTATCACGGCAGATTCTTTCTCATTAGGAAAGCAGTCTTCGGAAGTCGACTATTGTATTTCCAATAATGCCACGATTTCCAGATGTCATTGCTTCATTAAATTTGAAGACGGAACGTTCTATCTGGTCGATAATGGCGCAAAGAATTTCACATATGTAAACGGCGAAAGACTCATCAGCAGAGGAAAGAGCCCGATCAAGACGGGAGATACGATCAGGCTGTCTAACGAGAATTTTGAATTCACGATCGACTGATATGGCAGAGATTTTGGCGGCGTGTATCAGTCATCAGGGTTTTGTCCGAAACAGGAATGAAGATAACATCCTGTTTGACTGCAAGTGCATGGAGAAAGACCATACGGGGACTAATGGAGTCCTGACTCTGCACAAGAGGATCGGGGATGAACCGATCGTGTTCGGCCTGTTTGATGGCATGGGCGGTGAAACAAGAGGAGAATATGCTTCTTTCATTGCGGCAGACTTTCTTTATGAGACACTTGTCGGGAAAAAGGCAGATGAAAATGCATTGCGTGCGTATTTCGGGAAAGCGAATGATAAGGTCTTTGAATATGCCTTCGAAAATTTCGGCAAGCTTTCCGGAACGACAGCAAATATAGCAATACTGTCTGAAGATTCTCTGATCTGCGGCAATGTGGGTGACAGCAAGACGTATCTGTATCGCGATGATTTCCTTGAACAGCTTTCCGAGAATGATACCGACGAAAGACTGATGGAAATACATAATATCAAAAACAGAAAGCCGGTATTGACGCAATATCTGGGTTTTGATAGCGAAGAAATGCAGATCGAGCCTCATATGTTCACTGAAAAGATGAAGGATGGAGATGTTCTTCTGCTTTGCAGCGACGGCGTTACGGATATGGTGGATCTTAATGAGGAAAAGGCTTTATTCGTAAGTGATCCGGATGTGATTGCCTCGGAGATTATTGAAAAAGTTCTTGCGAATGGTGGCAAAGATAATGCTACGATTATTGTTATAAAATACATACAAAGTTAAAGGGGATAAGGTTAATGAATTTTGATGCTGTAATGAACGAACTGAGAAAAGTCATCCGCGGTAAAGATGATGTTCTGCTGAAGATGCTTCTGTGCATCATTGCGGATGGTCACATAATCATGGAGGATATACCCGGAACCGGCAAGACGACGATTGCAAAGACGTTTTCCAAAGTCCTTGGCTTAGAATCGAAGAGACTGCAGTTTACCAGTGACGTCATGCCTTCGGATATAACCGGATATATCACCTATGATAAACAGACCGGTCAGAACAGATTTGTAGCAGGTCCGATATTCGGCGCGAATATCTTCCTTGCCGATGAGATCAACCGTGCTTCTTCGAAATCCCAGGCAGCTCTTCTTGAAGTCATGGAAGAAAGACAGGCAACGATCTCAGGCAATGCCGTCAAAGTCGAGAACCCATTCTGCGTTATCGGCACGATGAATCCGTATGTATCGCCGATCTTCGGTATCAGTGTCCTTCCTCAGTCACAGCTGGACCGTTTCATGATCGCGCTGAGCGTCGGTTATGCGGATCGTGAAGGCGAGAAGAATATGATGAAAGACAGAAACATGGTCGATCCTTTGGAAAATGTCAGAGCTGTCACTTCAAAGCAGGAGATCTTGCAGGTCAGGGAAGATGTCAAAAAGATCTATGTCGATGATGCGATCTATGATTATATTATCGAATTGGCTCATAAGACGCGTAATCATGAGAAGATCCAGGTCGGTATTTCTCCGCGAAGCGAACTGATCATCACCAGACTGGCTAAGACGAAAGCGTATTTTGTCGGAAGAGGGTATGTGGTCCCGGAGGATATCGAATCGATCTTCATCGATTCCTGTATCCATCGTATCACCCTGAAGTCACAGGAACTGACGATCATTTCAGATGAAAGAAAGAACATCCTTACCGAGATCCTGAATACGACGAAAAAACCGAAGCTATTGAAGAAAGCCTGATCTATGATAATCTTATTTTTATTGCTTGTATTGCAGATCAAATTCGATTATCCTTCAGCAATGATCGATTTTTTGCTTATAGCAACGATAATCCTGTGTCTGATTTCCATATTGTTTACGATCATCTCTTCGTATTTCATCAAGATCAAGGTCATCCCTGAAAAGGATACTTTCTTTGTGGGCGATGATCTTAAGTTCAATGTCGTATATGAAGGATTGTCACTGAACCCTTCGATCAATCTGATCGTAAAAGAGTCGTATCTTCAAAGGAAAGAGTCAAAGACCAGATACTTTCGGAAAATATCTGCGAATCAAAGCAATGAGATCGTTTTAAAGGACTTGAAAGCAGGAAAGATGCAGATCCATTTCCGTTATCTTGAATGTAAAGGTTATTTCGGTGTTTTCCGATTTTTTAAAAGATCTAATACAAAGTATGAATTTCTGATCCTTCCTCGTCCCGAGAAGGTCGATGAGAATTCTTTGAAGAAGATCATCCTGCACGGAGATGGAGAGATCACCAATTTCAAAGGTGACGATTATACGGAATTATATGAAGTCAGAGAGTTTCAGGAGGGCGATGACCTGAAATATATGCACCGTGCACTTACGGAGAAATATGATGAATATATGATCAAAGTCGGTACGGATACGCAAAGAGTGATCTATATTTATGGCTTTGAGAGTGCAGAGGATTTTGATACGGCCGTAAAAAGGCTGGCGCAGGTGCTTTATATGTACTATGACATCGTAAGGGACC
>Ga0256405_10004915_pt1 | contig 24082 bp, 17 predicted proteins | sample RumenRJG_02DNA_FD_189096 | JGI IMG/M metagenome (GOLD analysis project Ga0256405, IMG submission 189096) | Bovine rumen microbial communities from Lethbridge, Alberta, Canada - RJG_02 | ecosystem: Host-associated > Mammals > Digestive system > Stomach > Rumen | place: Canada: Alberta... | reverse complement strand
CTCTGCATGGGCAACAGCGACGTGCCGGTGGGTCAGTACACCCAGAAGATCTTCGCGTTCTATGAACTGAACGAAGAAGAGCTTGCAAAGGCCGGTGTCCTGACGTATGGTTCCAATGTCAAAGAAGTTACGACGCAGGTCAAAGAAAGCAGCGTGGACTGCGGTATCATCTACGCGACAGACGCGTTCTCAGCAGGACTGGAAACAGTGGACAGCGCGACAAAGGAAATGTGCGGACAGGTGATCTATTCCGCTTCTGTCCTGAAGGACAGCAAAAACACCGGGACGGCGCAGGCGTTCCTCGACTACCTGACCGGCAGTGAAGCTTCAGAGATCTTTGAGAGCGTCGGATTTACGCCGCTCAGCAAGTAAATATACTGTGCTGTGGGCGGTCAGAAGAAAGGCTGAAGTGAATGATGGACTGGTATCCTCTGATGAATTCTCTCCGGATCGCGGCGATCGCGACGGTGGTGATCTTTTTCCTCGGCATACTGGCAGCAGAGCTGTCCGCCGGCCTCCCCGGAGCTGTAAAGGGCGTCGTGGACGTTGTGCTCACACTTCCCCTGGTGCTGCCGCCCACAGTGGTGGGGTGGGTGATCCTGCTGCTCCTGGGACCGAAGCGGATCATTGGAGGATGGTTTCTGGAACACTTCGGGATCAGACTGGTGATGACCTGGTGGTCCGCTGTCTTCGGTACGGTGGCAGTGGCGTTTCCCCTGATGTACCGGACTGCGCGCGGGAGCTTTGAGAGCTACGACGAGACGCTTTCGGACGCGGCCCGCTGCCTCGGAACTTCCGAGTTCCGCATCTTCTGGAGGATCAAGGTGCCGAGCTGCTGGAGAAGTCTTCTGGCAGGAGTGGTGCTGGCCTTTGCCCGGGCGCTTGGAGAGTACGGAGCCACCTCGATGATCGCGGGATACACCCCTGGCCGGACTGCCACCATTTCTACCACCGTGTACCAGATGTGGCGCACCGGGGACGATGCCGGAGCGTTCCGGTGGGTCATGGTCAATATTGCAATCTCCGCGGTATTTCTGATCGTTCTGAATGTACTTGAGAAAAAGAACAGAAGTGACTGAAGCAGCCGGACATGGAGGAAAAAAGCATTGATCTTCGGGAAAAAGAGCAGAAAAAGAGACAGAAAATAGCAGCACCGGCGCCGCCCAGATCTCTGTCACAGTGGAGGATCCGGGCTCGCTGCTGGACGCGGATACTCCGGAGGCTTATGAGAAACTGAAGCTTCTCCTCTGATCCCGGGAACAGCATTAACGCATGAGCAGAGATTCTGTTTTCTGGGCTTCTGTGCTATAATGCAGTACTATAATCAGGGTGACAATGGCATCCGGCCTTTGCAGGACGGATGCACGGAACAGGAGACAGATATCTATGGCAGAAAAGATCCTTGTGACGCGTTCCTCTCTTCCTCCGCTGGAGGAATATGTGGATGAGATCCGGAGCATTTTTGAAAGTCATTGGCTCACGAATATGGGAGAAAAACACGAGGCGCTGGAGCGGGAGCTGAAGCGCTTCCTCGGTGTGGAACAGATCTGTCTCTTTCAGAACGGGCATCTGGCACTGGAAATGTCGCTTCAGGCTATGGGGATCAGCGGGGAGGTCATCACCACGCCCTACACCTTTGCCTCTACCACCTGGGCGATCCTGCGCGCCGGCTGCACCCCGGTGTTCTGCGACATCGACCCCGTTACCTTTACCATGGATCCGGAGAAGATCGAAGAACTGATCACGGAACGCACCTCCGCCATCCTTCCGGTGCACGTCTACGGAAAGGTCTGCAGCGTGAAGGCCATTCAGGAGATCGCGGACCGGCACGGACTGAAGGTCATCTATGACGCGGCCCATGCCTTCGGAGAAGAACTGGACGGACAGGGCGTCGGGAGCTTCGGAGATCTTTCTATGTTCAGCTTCCACGCGACGAAAGTATTCCACACCATCGAGGGCGGCGCTGCCTGCTTCCGGGATCCTGCCCTCTATGACCAGCTTTTCCGGATCAAGAATTTCGGCATCCAGGAGAATGAGACCTACTGTGTGGGCGGAAACGCCAAGATGAATGAGTTTGAAGCTGCTATGGGACTCTGCAACCTGCGGCATCTTTCCGGGGAGATCGAAAAGAGGAAGGCGGTGCATGAGCAGTATATGGAGCGGCTTTCCGGCGTTAAGGGCCTTCAGCTTCCGGCTTCACAGCCCGGAGTGAAGAGGAATTACGCTTACTTCCCGGTGATCTTTGACCCGGAGAAGTTCGGTGAGGACAGAAATGCAGTTTGTGCAAGACTGAACGCGGAGGGCATCTTCCCCCGGAAGTATTTCTGGCCCTGCACCAACGATTTTGATTTCCAGAAGGGAAACAGACTTTTTGACCCTGCGGCGACTCCCGTCGCGAAGCGGATCTCGGAATCCGTGCTGACACTGCCCATCTACGCCGGCCTTTCTTCCGGCGACGTGGACCGCATCTGCGACGTGATCCTGGATACGCACGGCCGCATCACATGTTCTTAAAGAAAGGACCGGACAATTGGACAAAAGAAGAAGTATTCTGATGATCCACGGCACAGACTATGTTTCCATGGTGAAGGAGCTTCTGGAAAAGGCGGACATCGCCTCCGAGATCCCGGGACCCGACGCAGAGATCGTCCTGAAACCGAACCTGGTGACGGACAGCGCGCCTTCCCAGGGCGCGACCACACATCCGGAGCTTCTGGCAGGGACCATCGAGTACTTAAAGGAGCACGGCTTCAGGAACATCGTGATCATGGAGGGCTCCTGGGTGGGCTGCATCACGGAGTATGCATACAAAGTGGCCGGCTATGACAGCGTCTGCAGAAAATACGACGTTCCTTTCGTGGATCTGCAGAAAGACAGCTCCAGAGAGTATGACTGCGCTGGAATGAAGATCCGGATCTGCGACCGCCCGATGAAGGCGGACTACCTGATCAACATGCCTGTGCTGAAGGGACACTGCCAGACTACGGTGACCTGCGCCCTGAAGAATCTGAAGGGCATTATCCCGAACGCGGAGAAGCGGCGCTTTCACACCCTGGGCCTCCACAAGCCCATCGCCCACCTTTCCGTGAAGGCAAAGGACAGCTTTATCCTTGTAGATAATATCTGCGGCGACCTGGATTTTGAAGAGGGAGGAAACCCGGTGCAGATGGACCGCATCCTCGGCGTATGGGATCCGGTGCTCTGCGACGCCTTTGTCTGCGAGAGCATGGGCTATGAAGTGGACGATGTGCCATACATCCGCATGGCGGAGAAACTGGGCGTGGGGTCGGCGGACACCTCCGGCGCGGAGATCCTCCGGCTGAACGAGCCGTCGGTGAAGAGCAGCTGGTTCCGCATGACCGGCAGAGTGAAGCGGCTGGCACAGAACACGGATCCTCAGGACGCCTGCAGCGCCTGTTACGGGTCTCTGATCCACGCGCTGAACCGCATGAGTGAGGACGGCACCCTTGGAAAGCACAGGAACCGGATCGCCATCGGCCAGGGATATAAGGGAAAGAGCGGTGAGATCGGCGTGGGACAGTGCACTTCCTGCTTTAAAAAGACCCTGAAGGGATGTCCGCCGAAGGCTTCGGAGATCAGGGCGTTTCTTGAAGATGAATGGGACTGAAAAAAAGTGCTTGCTTCTCAGAGGATTTGAGGTATAATGAAATGGCATTGCAAAGGGATCGTAGCTCAGCTGGGATGAGCGTTCGCCTCACACGCGAGAGGTCACGAGTTCGAGCCTCGTCGATCCCACGAAAGGTCTTCCGTTCTGGAAGACCTTTTTTCGTTTATCATCAAGGAAATCCACCGTATTATGTTGAATATGTGAAATTTTTGAAAAGTGCCGCCCATCTCTTGTTGAAACGGGCCAGACTGTGCTATAACATGTATATCAGTGCATCACCGCACCTGATAAGGAAGCTGTAAACAGTTTTTCAGAACATATCGGAGAAAATTTATATGAAAGAAGTGAAAGATCCAAGAAAGGACTGGGTAAAGTACTATATGATAGTGCTCCTGGTCATGCTGGTCTTCAACGCTGTCATCTATCCGCGAATCCAGGAGGCTTCCGTCAAGGAAGTGTCCTACAATGTGTTTATGGATCTGACAGAGCAGCAGAAGATCGACAAGGTCCAGGTGGACCCGAACCAGATCCTGTTTACTGAAAAAGATTCCAAGACGGTCTACAAGACCGGTATCATGGACGACCCGAACCTCACGGAACGGCTGTACAAAGCGGGCGTCGACTTCCGCACGGACATCCAGCGCGTGAGTTCCCCGCTGGAGACCTTCCTGTTCAGCTGGGTGATCCCCATCCTGATGTTTGTGGTCCTGGGTCAGTTCATGTCCCGGAAGCTGTCGGGTAAGATCGGCGGCGGGGCGAACTCCATGATGTTCGGCATGGGAAAAAGCAATGCGAAGATCTACGTCCACTCCACGGAAGGAATCAGCTTTGACGACGTGGCGGGAGAGGACGAGGCGAAGGAGAGTCTGCAGGAGATCGTGACTTACCTGAAGGATCCGGGAAAATACACCGAGATCGGTGCCAAGATGCCGAAGGGCATCCTCCTGGTGGGCCCGCCCGGAACCGGCAAGACCATGCTGGCAAAGGCTGTGGCAGGCGAATCAAACGTTCCTTTCTTCTCCATATCCGGATCGGAATTTGTGGAGATGTTCGTGGGAATGGGCGCATCCAAGGTCCGCGATCTTTTCGACCAGGCGAAAGAAAAAGCGCCCTGCATCGTCTTTATCGACGAGATCGACGCCATCGGCCAGAAGCGTAACTCCGGCGCCTACGGCGGCAACGACGAGAGAGAGCAGACGCTGAACCAGCTGCTCACAGAGATGGACGGTTTCGAAGGAAACAACGGCGTGATCATCCTTGCCGCCACCAACCGGCCGGAATCCCTGGATCCCGCGCTGCTCCGTCCCGGCCGCTTTGACCGCCGGATCCCGGTGGAACTTCCGGACCTGCAGGGACGCGAGGCGATCCTGAAGGTGCACGCGAAAAAAGTCCGTCTGAGCGACAACGTCAATCTCCACACCATCGCCCGTATGGCCAGCGGCGCCTCCGGTGCGGAACTGGCAAACATCATCAACGAAGCAGCGCTCCGGGCGGTCCGCGCCGGCAGGAAGGTCGCGAATCAGCAGGATCTGGAGGAGAGCGTTGAGACGGTCATCGCGGGATACCAGAAGAAGAACGCCGTCCTGACCGACAAGGAAAAGTGCACCGTGGCGTACCATGAGATCGGCCACGCGCTGGTCTCCGCGCTGCAGAGCCACTCGGCTCCGGTCCAGAAGATCACCATTATCCCCCGCACCTCCGGCGCCCTGGGCTACACACTTCAGGTGGAGGAGCAGGACAAGTACCTGCTGACAAAGGAAGAGCTCCTGGCGAAGATCTGCACCTTCACCGCGGGACGCGCGGCGGAGGAAGTGATCTTCGGCGTCATCACCACCGGCGCGTCCAACGACATCGAACAGGCCACCAAGATCGCCCGGGCCATGATCACCATGTACGGCATGGACGACGAATTCGGCATGGTGCAGCTCGCGGCCAGAAACAGCAGGTATCTCGGCGATGAGACTTCCACCACCTGTTCCGAGAAGACTCTGGAGGAAGTGGACGACCGGGTGATCGAACTGGTGAAGCAGCAGTACGAAAAGGCAAAGGAGCTGCTCATGGCGAACAAAGACAAGCTGAACGAGCTGGCGCAGTTCCTGTACGAAAAAGAGACGATCACAGGCGAAGAGTTCATGAACATTCTGAACAGCCCCTCCGCCTATGCAGCGATGCAGTCCGCGGAAGGGAACCTGTGACAGAAACCCGGCCGCAGTATTCCGGCCCGGTCCATCCTCTTTGTGGGGATAGACCGGGCTTTTTCGTCAATATTACTGTGAAATTCCACAGGACTTATTGTATAATTCGGGAATCTTTAGTAAAATGTAGGCTGAATTTCAATGATAGGAGGAACCATCCAATATGAAAGTTTACGAGACCTCTCAGATTCGCAATGTTGCTCTTCTCGGCCACGGCGGCGCAGGGAAGACGACAATCGCGGAAGCCATGGCATTTGTCACCGGAGCCATCGGCAAGATGGGCACGGTCACTGCCGGCAACACGATCAGCGATTTTGATAAAGAGGAGCAGAAGCGCGGATTCTCCATCAGCACATCTGTGATCCCGATTGAATATACTGACGCGAAGAACGGACCGATCAAGATCAACCTTCTTGACACCCCCGGATACTTTGACTTTGTCGGCGAAGTGGAAGAGGCCGTCAGCGCAGCGGATGCAGCCATCATCGTGGTGAACTGCAAGGCCGGTATCGAGCCCGGAACCATCAAGGCATGGGAACTGTGCGAAAAGAACGATCTGCCCCGCATCATCTTCGTCACCAACATGGATGATGACAAGGCGAGCTACAAGGATCTGCTGATCAAGCTGGAGAGCCGCTTCGGCAAGAAGGTCGCTCCGCTGCACCTGCCGATCCGCGAGAACGAAAAGTTCGTCGGCTTCGTAAACATCGCGAAGATGAAGGGACGCCGCTTCGTAAACGGCGGTTCCAAGTATCAGGACGGCGACATCCCGGAGAGCGTGCAGCACGATCTTGAGATCGCCCGCGAGACGCTGATGGAGGCAGTTGCCGAGTACAACGAGGAATATATGGAGCGCTACTTCTCCGGCGAGACTTTCACTGAGGATGAGATCTACGCTGCCCTCGGCGATCAGGTCGCCACCGGCGATATGGTCCCCGTCATGATGGGCTCCGGACTGAACGCCCAGGGCGCAGAAGCTCTGATGAACGCCATTGTCCGCTATCTGCCGTCTCCGGACCGCGCAAGAGTTGAAGAGGGTGTCGACGTCAACACCGGCGAGCGCTTCACCGCAAGCTACAAGGCTGACTCCAACCTCTCCGCAAAGGTCTTCAAGACCATCGTGGATCCCTTCATCGGAAAGTACAGCCTGGTCAAGATCTGCACCGGCACCCTGAAGCCCGATACCGTGATCTACAACGTCCCGAAGGAGTCCGAGGAGAAGTCCGGCAAGATCTTTGTGCTGCGCGGCAAAGAGACCATCGAGGTCCCGGAGCTGAAGGCAGGCGATATCGGCGCTATGGCTAAGCTGAACCTCACCCAGACCGGCGACACCATCGCGATGAAGAACGCGCCGATCATGTATCACCGCCCGAAGATCTCCCAGCCCTATACCTACAAGGCATACACCGCGAAGAACAAGGGCGAGGAAGATAAGATCGCTTCCGGTCTTGCAAAGCTGATGGATGAGGATCTCACCCTGAAGACCGTGGTCGACGCTGAGAACCGCCAGTCCCTGATCTACGGCATCGGCGACCAGCAGATCGATATTGCTGTCAGCAAGCTGCAGAGCCGCTATAAGGCTGAGATCGAGCTCGACAAGCCGAAATTCGCGTTCCGCGAGACCATCCGCAAGAAAGTGGAGGCTCCCGGCCGCTACAAGAAGCAGTCCGGCGGACACGGCCAGTTCGGCGATGTCAAGATGAGCTTCGAGCCCTCCGGAGATCTTTCCACTCCCTACGTGTTCGAGGAGCAGGTCTTCGGCGGTTCCGTTCCGAAGAACTACTTCCCGGCAGTTGAAAAAGGTATCGCAGAGTGCTGCACCAAGGGACCCCTGGCGGCATATCCGGTCGTCGGCATCAAGGCGATCCTTCTGGACGGTTCCTATCATCCGGTGGATTCCTCCGAAATGGCATTCAAGATGGCAGCCAACATCGCCTTCAAGAAGGGCTTCATGGAGGCCAACCCGATCCTGCTTGAGCCGATCGTCTCTCTGAAGGTCAATGTTCCGGATTCCAACACCGGTGACGTCATGGGCGACCTGAACAGAAGAAGAGGCCGCGTGCTCGGCATGGAGTCCGACCACCACGGCAGACAGACCATCTCCGCGGACATCCCGATCTCCGAACTGTACGGCTACAGCACGGACCTTCGCTCCATGACCGGCGGTCTTGGCGATTTCTCCTACGAGTTCTCCCGCTATGAGCAGTGCCCGGGCGATGTCCAGAAGAAGGAAGTCGAGGCAAGAGCTGCGCTTCTGAAGGGCGACGACGAATAATTCCTTACCGGGACAACATAAAGAAAAGAAGAGACCCGCGTACCATTTGGTACGCGGGCCTTTGCATGCTGCGGAGCGACGGAAGGTCATCCGTGATCAGAACTGCTGCACGTAATCTTCCTTGATCGCGTCGAGGACGCGCTCCTGGATCTTCAGATTTCCCCTCCCGGTTCCGATCTCCACGTCAGGCTTGCTGCTTCCGTGGAAATCACTGCCGCCGGTGGGAATCAGACCGGAGAGGCGGGCGATGGTCTGGAGGCGGGCGGTGTCCTGCCAGCTCTGGGAGGAGTGCCAGGCTTCGATGCCCCGGAGTCCCATGGCTTTCAGCTCGGCGATCAGCTGCACAAGGCTGTCTTCATCCAGGTGGTACTGCACCGGATGGGCCAGGGAAGGCCAGATCCTGCCGTCGTAAAACATCTGCATGACGCGTTCCGGAGTGAGCTCGTCCTTGGTGGGGACATATTTCCCGCCGTAGGCAAGATAACCGGCAAAGGCCTCTTTTCTGTCCCGGACATAACCTTTTTCCATCAGGAGACGGGCGAAATGCGCGCGGGTGATGACAGTGTCGGGATCGCCCGCCCGGAGCTCCTCTTCCGTGAGAAGGATCCCATCCTCCGCAAGGTTGTCGAGGATCGTTTCGTTTCGTTCGTCCCGCATCCGCCGGAACCAGGAAAGACCGTCCTGCAGGGCAGGAGATCCTGTATCGACGAAATACCCCAGAATGTGGATCTCCGTTCCCTCCCAGACACAGGACATTTCCACACCGGGGATCAGTTCGATGCCGGCATGGTGCGATGCCGCAATGGCTTCCGCGAGACCGGAAACCGTGTCGTGATCTGTGAGAGCGATGGCGGAAAGCTGCTTTTCTGCCGCATAGTAAACAAGCTCCCTGGGCGTGAGGGAACCGTCAGAAGCTGTGGAATGTACGTGAAGATCGATCATCTGTCATCCTCCAGGAGCATTTACAGAAATGTAAAATTATTGTAACACAAAGACGGCTTTTATTTCCGCTGAATTATGTTATACTGTCAGACAAAGAATTCCGCGATGAGCGGAATTATTAAATATGCAGGAGCATGGGCTATTCATGGCAGATATAAACAGATCGAACAGAAGCGGGAACGGAAGAAATTCCTATCCCGGGAACAGTTATTACAGACGGAAGAGAAGAAGAGAGAAAGAAAGAAGGATCAGGATGCTGGTGGGCGGCGCTGCAGCTGTCCTGGTCATTTCACTGGTAGTGTTCGGCGTCCGCAAATTCATGAGAAACGGGGAGAGCGGCAATCCGTCGGCAGTGTCGGAGAGTCAGTCGACAGAAGCGATCACCGTCGAATCCACGGAACTGAAGAAGGCAGTGACGATCAATGACATCGACATTACCGGGATGGACAGGGCACAGGCCAGGAAAGCGGTCCTCGACAAGTTCAGCTGGAGCATGAAGGCAGAACTCGAGGCTCCCTCAGAGGGGGATGAGCCCTTTGAGATCATGGATCTTATGACCATCCGGCTGGACAAGATCCTGGCGGAGATCTATGACAGCGGCAGGACGCCCGCGGAAGCTTACATTATCAACGCGGACAGCCTGGACGCGGAGATCAGCATGGAAGCGGCTGCCATGGCGGCGAAATGGGACAGAAAGCCGAAAAACGGCGCCGTGACATCCTACGACAAGGAAAACAAGCAGTTTACGTACTCTGAATCCGTGGATGGCAGAACAGTGGATCAGGAAAAGCTGGCGGAAGATATCCGGACTGCCATGAAGGAGCAGGACTACGACCGGGTGATCAAGGTGAAGGCGGACGTCACGCCTGCGGAACTCACGGCAGCCCAGGCGAAAGAGAAATATAAGATTATCGGGACCTTTACCACAAAAGCCACTGCCAATTCAGACCGCAACAATAACCTGAACCTGGCGTGCCAGGCCATCAACGGAAAGATCCTCCAGGTGGGAGAGGAATTCTCCTTCAACAAGACCACGGGAAACAGAACACTGGAGCGAGGCTACAAACCTGCCGGCGCCTACCAGAACGGCGTCGTGGTGCAGGAACCCGGCGGCGGTGTGTGCCAGGTCTCTTCCACACTGTACAACGCAGTCATCAAAGCCGGACTGACGCCGACGGAGCGGCATGCCCATACCTTTGAACCGTCTTACGTCACGCCTGGTGAAGATGCGACCGTCAGCTACGACGGATATGCGGGACCGGATATGCGCTTCGTGAACACAACATCCTCCTCCATTGCGATCCGCGCGGATTTCTATGACCGGACAGTCACCGTCTCCATTGTGGGACTCCCGGTACTGGAGGAAGGAGTCACGATCTCCCTCAGCTCCAAAAAAACGGATGAGTTTGACAATGCTTCCGTTGAATATGTGGAAGACACCACTCTGCAGCCCGGCATCGAGAACCTGATCGACAACGGAAGCATGGGAAGCCGCTGGGTGACGAACCTGGTGACGAAAAAAGACGGCGAAGTTGTCTCCGACGTGTTCTTCCACAACAGTACTTATAAAGGCCATTCCAAGAAGATCGCAAGAAATACTTCCGGCGTAGTCACGATCCCGGAAGGCGAGACCACGATGATCGTCGAGAATACGGAGACTGTGGCGGAACAGAGGAACGACAGCGCGACAGAAGCCGAGACGGTCCATGTGGTACAGGTAGGCCCTGGAGAGACTGTCGTGCACAGCACGACTTCCGCACCGACCGCACCGGCTGCACCCACTGCGCCGCCTGTACAGCAGACGGTGGACGCGCCCGGTCCCGGCCCGTCATCCGCGCCCTCGGAAACAGTGAGCAGCGGTCCCGGAGGCAGCTCCGGAACAGTTGAGGCAGGACCCGGTCCCGGAACGATCGAGACCACAGCGGCGCCTGCGCATGAGACGGTGGCTCCCTTCCCGGGTCCCGGACAATGAACATAATCTTAACCCTGTAAAAGAGGCAGAAAGATGCTGCCGCATTAAGAACCGACCGGCTGTGTCCTTTTCTTAATGCGGCGGCTTTTTTCGTTTTCTGTGAAAGGAGGATCCACCATGAAAAGAAGATCCGGAGTACTGCTGGCAGGCGGGTTTTTTCTGACCCTGCTCACAGCGTGCGGAGGGGTATCTTCAGCAGCGGAAACGACGGCTGCGGCAGAAGTGACGACTGCAGCAGAAACGACGGCTGCGGCGGAAACGACGGCCGATAAAAAGGAGGCAGAGACGATGATGGAGAGCAGTGCCGGCATATGGATCTGCATGGAGTGCAGCGCGGAAAACCAGGAGACAGAAAGATTCTGCAGGACCTGCGGAGCGCCCCGGAAAGCAAAGCTCGGGATGTCTGTGAAGAGAGAGATGTGGCCGGAAGACGGTCATTATCCGACACTGAAGGAGGTGCGGGAAAAGAAAGAAGAACACGGCCCCCTGATCAGTGTCACCATGAGCAGTTCTTCCTCCGGCATGATGATGGGCAGCTACGCAAAGTCTTCCCTGGAACTGAGCCGTGCGGACGGAGAGGGGAGACTAGTCCACATGGACATGAAAGTCTATGAACCGGTTATCACCAGCGTCTATTCCGCAGAGGACGAAGCCTTTGAAAAAATGCAGGCGATCGCAGACAGGGAGAACCTGGCGGCATGGTCCTTCCTGCGGGAAGATCCTGATAAGAAAATGATAGTGTACGATTATTCTTCCAGTGCGGGGATCACGCTGGTATTTGATGACACTTCTGTCGGAGGGAGCCCGATGGAGACACGAAAAATCGATTACGGGGCCGTGTCCCAGCAGGGCGGAGATGAGGTATGGAAAGAGATCAGCGATCTGCTGTACGGCTGCATCGACCCCGGGAAGCTTCTGAAGACGGAACAGGAACCGAACCCCTACAGGAATCCTTTCACCTCGTCCGGACCTGCTGTACCGCCTGTTTCTTCCGACGCGGGGACTTCTTCCTTTGCCTACACAGTCCGGGAGGACGGCACATGGACCTGCCCCGCATGCGGGTATTCTGAAAACGAAGGAAGATTCTGCGCCGAGTGCGGCAGCACAAGGCCGAAGTAAGGTTAATGTTTTTAAATATGTACACACAGAATATTTGATTTTGAGCTATAGATTGTTATAATAACTATAATCGATTATATTTATGGAGAATCGATCTTATTCTTATGTATTCCAATTGGTTTATTAACATATCAGGAGGTAACAACATGGCAAGAAAATGGAAAACCATGGATGGTAACCAGGCAGCGGCGCACGCTTCCTATGCGTACACTGATGTCGCGGCTATCTATCCGATCACGCCTTCTTCACCGATGGCGGAGCACACGGATGAGTGGGCTACTCAGGGTCTGAAGAACATCTTCGGCCGCACCGTGCAGATCACGGAGATGCAGTCCGAGGCAGGCGCCGCAGGTGCTGTGCACGGCTCTCTTGTGGCAGGCGCCCTGACTACGACCTACACTGCTTCCCAGGGTCTTCTTCTGATGATCCCGAACCTCTACAAAGTTGCCGGCGAAATGCTTCCGGGCGTTTTCAACGTTTCCGCTCGTGCAGTTGCCACCCACGCTCTTTCCATTTTCGGTGACCACTCCGATATCTATGCATGTCGGCAGACCGGATGCGCCATGCTCTGCGAGTCTTCCGTCCAGGAAGTCATGGACCTGACTCCCGTCGCACATCTTGCAGCGATCAAGGGCAAGATCCCGTTCATCAACTTCTTCGACGGTTTCCGCACCTCCCACGAGATCCAGAAGATCCAGATCTGGGACTTCGAGGACCTGAAGGACATGGCTGATATGGAAGCCATTGCCGAGTTCAGAAAGAAAGCCCTGAACCCGAACCACGCTGAGGAGTGGGGCCAGGCTCAGAACCCGGATATCTTCTTCCAGATCAACGAAGCAAGAAACAAATATTATGACGCTCTTCCGGAAGTTGTCCAGATGTACATGGACAAGGTCAACGAGAAGCTTGGCACCGATTACAAGCTGTTCAACTACTACGGCGCACCGGATGCAGAGACCGTCATCGTGGCTATGGGTTCCGTCAATGACACCATCGAAGAGACCATCGACTACCTGCTGGCTCAGGGCCGCAAAGTCGGTGTCGTGAAGGTCCGTCTGTACAGACCCTTCAGCGCGAAGGCTCTGATCGAAGCTATTCCGAAGACTGTCAAGAAGATCGAAGTCCTCGACAGAACGAAGGAGTCCGGTTCCCTTGGCGAGCCGCTGTATCTGGATGTCGTTGCAGCTCTGAAGGGCTCCGAGTTCGAGAACATCCCGGTGTTCGGCGGACGTTACGGCCTTGGTTCCAAGGATACCACCCCGAAGGATATCGTTGCTGTGTTTGACAACGAGGACAAGAAGAGATTCACCATCGGCATCGTGGACGATGTCACCAACCTGTCCCTCCCGGTCGGACCGGCTCTTGTCACCACTCCGGAAGGAACCACCAACTGCAAGTTCTGGGGTCTTGGCGCAGACGGTACCGTCGGTGCAAACAAGAACTCCATCAAGATCATCGGCGACAACACCGATATGTATGCCCAGGCATACTTTGATTACGACTCCAAGAAGTCCGGCGGTGTGACCATGTCTCACCTGCGCTTCGGCAAGAAGCCGATCAAGTCCACCTACCTGATCCACAAGGCAAACTTCGTTGCATGCCATATGCCGGCATACATCCGCAAGTACAACATGGTCCAGGAGCTGGTCGACGGCGGCACCTTCCTGCTGAACTGCGCATGGAGCGATGAGGAGCTGGAGAAGCACCTTCCCGGCCAGGTCAAGAAGTTCATCTATGACCACAAGATCAACTTCTACACCATCGATGGCGTCAAGATCGGTATCGAGACCGGCATGGGCCCGACCCGTATCAACACTATCCTTCAGTCCGCATTCTTCAAGCTGACCGGCATCATTCCGGAGGAGAAGGCCATCGAGCTCATGAAGGCTGCTGCGAAGAAGAGCTACGGTGCAAAGGGTGAAGACGTTGTCCAGAAGAACTGGAACGCTATCGACGCCGGCGCGAACGGAGCTCACAAGGTCGAGATCCCGGAGAGCTGGAAGGATGCTCAGGACGAAGGCCTTGACTTCACGCACGCGACCGTCGGACCGGAAGCGACCCTGAAGTTCGTCAACACTGTCCAGGCTGCAGTCAACGCACAGGAAGGCAACAACCTGCCCGTCTCCGCATTTGTGGATTACGCTTCCGGCGTTACCCCCAGCGGAACTGCTGCTTACGAGAAGCGCGGAATCGCTGTCAATGTTCCGGTGTGGAACGCTTCCACCTGCATTCAGTGCTGCCAGTGCTCCTATGTCTGCCCGCACGCTGCCATCCGTCCGGTCGCTATGACTGAGGAAGAGGCTGCAAAGGCTCCGGAAGGCGCTCAGATCGTCGACCTGAAGCAGATGCCGGGTTACAAGTTCCAGATCAACATCTCCGTTCTGGACTGCACAGGCTGCGGAAGCTGCGCAAATGTCTGCCCGGGCAACATGAAGAACAAGACCCTCGAGATGCAGCCGCTTGCTAAGAACTACGACAAGCAGAAGTATTTCGATTATGCAGTCACTCTGCCGGACAAGCAGGAAGTGATCGACAAGTTCAAAGAAGTCTCCATCAAGGGCAGCCAGTTCAAGAAGCCGCTCCTTGAATTCTCCGGCGCATGCGCAGGCTGCGGCGAGACCCCGTACGCGAAGCTGATCACCCAGCTGTTCGGTGACAGAATGTACATCTCCAACGCGACCGGATGCTCCTCCATCTGGGGCAACTCTTCACCGTCTACGCCTTACACCGTGAACGCAAAGGGCCAGGGCCCGGCATGGGACAACTCCCTGTTCGAGGACAACGCTGAGTTCGGTTACGGTATGCTGCTTGCCAACAGAGCACTCCGCGACGGTCTGAAGACCAAGGTTGAGGCGCTCTGCGCGGCTACCGCTGATGAAGGCCTGAAGGCCGCTGCCAAGGAGTGGATCGATACCTTCGGTGTCGGCGCTACCAACGGCAAGGCGACCGACGCTCTGGTCGCAGCTCTCGAGGCAGAGGGAAGCGACGCTGCGAAGGAGATCCTTGCTGACAAGGACTTCCTGAACAAGAAGAGCCAGTGGGTATTCGGCGGCGACGGCTGGGCATACGATATCGGTTTCGGCGGCGTTGACCACGTGCTTGCATCCGGCAAGGATATCAACATCATGGTCTACGATACCGAGGTCTATTCCAACACCGGCGGACAGTCCTCCAAGTCCACCAAGACCGGCGCAGTGGCACAGTTCGCTGCAGGCGGTAAGGATGTGAAGAAGAAAGATCTTGCAGGCATCGCAATGACCTACGGCTACGTCTATGTCGCACAGATCAACATGGGCGCTGACATGAACCAGGCTGTCAAGGCTCTTGCAGAGGCTGAGGCTTATCCGGGTCCGTCCCTGATCATCGCTTACGCTCCCTGCATCAACCACGGCATCAAGAAGGGCATGAGCAAGGCTATGACCGAAGAGAAGCTGGCTGTGGCATGCGGATACTGGAACAACTTCCGCTTCAACCCGGCTGCTGAGAAGAAGTTCAGCCTCGACTCCAAGGCTCCGAACAGAGAAGCTTACAGAGAGTTCCTGATGGGCGAAGTCCGTTACAACTCCCTGATGCTGAAGAATCCGGAAAGAGCAGAAAAGCTCTTCCAGCAGAACGAGCAGGATGCTATGGACCGTTACGAGTACCTGACAAAGCTGGTCGATCTGTATGACGGCACAAAGGGCTGAGAGATCAGAACCTGAAATGCGGAACATGAAATAAAAAAAGGAATGCAGTGGTGCGGCGCATCACTGCATTCCTTTTTTTTACTTCGTCGTAATATCGTACTCAATGATGATGTAATCTCCGAGAGCGTGGGGCACCGGAACGGAGTAGTACAGGGTCCCTTCGGACTCATAGCTGAAGGAAGCGGGCCAGGTGACAGTCTTTCCGTCGGATCCCTTTTTCAGCGGGAAGTCCGCCTTTTCAAGACACTCCTGGTACTGTTCCACGGTCATATCTTTCTGGACAGCCTTCAGGCCTTCTGCGACAGCTTTCGCGGCTTCGGGATCTGCTGTGACGAATGCAACTTCCTCGGACAGCGCATAGGCAGCCATGGTGTAGGGATCGGCGGCATCCTTCAGGGAAAGGTCCTTGAGGGTCTTCACATCCACTGTATTGGTGTAGAAAAGGTTGTTCGGATGCGCGGCGCCTTTCATGTTGTAGTATCCTTCGTAAGTGACAGTGACGCGGCCGCTGTCGGCGGAGATGACAGTGCACTTCACTTCCAGGGTGTCCTGGGACTCATCCATGGGTTCCTTGGAGTCGGGATAGTTTTTCAGAATGGACAGGGCGTTTTCCTTCAGGTGCTCGTTCAGTTTGTCCTGCTGGGAGCTGTTTTCCATGCCTGAGACAACAGGATACTCGACAGAGATGCTGTTCACTTCATATTTCTGAATCGAGGTCTTCAGTTTTCCTGAGGAAACAGCGGCTTCCGTTTCCTTTTCACTGCCGGGAGCACCGGTGATCTCGGCCACGGGTTCCGTAGGTGCTTCCGTTCCTTTGATGATCGGCGCTGCTGTGGTGGCTGCGGCAGCGTTCGTGGCTTCGGTCGTCTTGTTCTTTCCGCAGGACGTTATGAAAAGAGAAGATCCGGCAATCAGTGTCACTGCGAGAACGCGGACAGTGTTACGGGAAAGTTTCATCTTTTACCTCCTATGTGTTTTGGTTTATTACTGCATTATACCGTTTCAAAGCGAAGGAATTGTGAACAAAAGTTAAATAAACACTGAAAAAGTAGTGAAGAAACAGAAAGGTATGTTAGAGTAAGGGTATGGAGATCTATTATTACAATATTCATATGTTTGAAGTACCGGGCGGGGCTGCCGCGGCAGAGCAGCGGCTGAAAGCGGCCGGCTGGAACGACAGGATCGCGGCGGCAGTGCGCTTCCGGATGGAAGCGGACAAAAGACGCTGCCTCTGCGCGGGCCTGGCGCTTCTCGACGCCCTGGAGGAGCGGGGCGTACGTCCCTCCGCCCTTCTGAAGACACAGGACGGGAAACCTTTTCTCGAAAAAGATCCGGGGCTTCATTTCAATCTGTCACACAGCGGAGATTACGCAGTCTGCGCTGTATCGGCACAGGAAGTGGGAATTGACATCCAGGAGATCAGAGATCCCCGGGAATCTCTGGTGAAGTACTGCTGCACGGAAAAAGAAAGGAAAAGAATCCTGGAGAGCAGTCATCCTGCAGCTGTGTTCACAGCGGTCTGGTCCTGGAAGGAAGCATTCATGAAGATGACAGGACAGGGACTCCGGATCGCACCGAAAGATATCGAGGTGCTGCTCCCGCCGGACGCAGAAGAAGAGATCCGGCGGGCAATGGAGAGAAGTTCCGGCAAGGCCGGAGAAGGCGCGGAGGCGGAGAAGCTTTCAGGGAAACTGCCGCTCCGGGAAAGCCGGGCGGAACTGAGGCCTGCCGGAAAAGAAATGTCCGGCTTCTTCCGGGAGATGAACCTTTATGAAGCCGTTCTCGGAGATCTTCCTGTCTGCGTCTGTGAGGGAAAACTGATCTGCCAAGCTTGAAGCCGGGAGCCTTTTCTGTTATACTTCATTATGCTGACTGGCCGGCTTGTCGGAATGGCAGACGATGCAGACTCAAAATCTGTTGCGGGAAACCGCGTGCGGGTTCAAGTCCCGCAGCCGGCAGTGACAAAGTGACCCGGGAAAGCGATGAAGAATTCTGCGCTTTTCCGGGCTTTTTCACAGACAAAGAGGTGGATCATGGACTGTTATACTGCAGAACAGAAGATCACTGGCTTTATACAGAACGAACTGGACGACGCAGAGACGGAAGCTTTCCTGAATCACATCCGCAGCTGCGAGAGCTGCCGGAATGAACTGGAGACCAACTACTTCATCGTGGAGGGGCTCCGGATGCTCGATACGGACTCGGATGATTTTGACGTCAAGGGAACTATGGACCGCGCGATCCGTTCCGCCTACCAGCGGCTGAGGACGGCGCGGGGCTGGAAGATCGTTCTGTATTCCGTCAACACCCTGGTCTTTCTCAGTGTGATCGGCACTTTGCTTCTGGAACTCCGGATCCTTTTCTACAGATAAAAGAAACAGGTGACAGACATGAAAAAACTCGTACTGATCGACGGACACAGTATTCTGAACCGCGCATTTTACGGTATCCCTGTGCTCACAAATTCCGCCGGACTGCACACCAATGCGGTATACGGCTTTCTGAACATTCTTTTCAAGATCCTGGACGAGGAGAAAGCGGACTACCTGGCGGTGGCCTTCGATCTTCACGCGCCGACCTTCCGCCACATAGAATACCCGGAGTACAAGGGAACAAGAAAACCCATGCCGGAGGAACTGAGGGAACAGGTCCCCCTGATGAAGGAGGTCCTTCAGAAGATGAACGTCCCGATCCTCACAAAGGAAGGGTATGAAGCGGACGATATCATCGGCACGGTGTCAAAGCGCTTCCAGAAGGAAGGGCTGGAGGTCTCCGTGGTCTCCGGAGACCGGGACCTTCTACAGCTTTCCGACGAACATATCCTGATCCGTATTCCGAAAACAAAACGCGGCCAGACCCAGATCTACGACTATCGTCCGGAGGACGTGAAGGCAGAGTACCAGGTCACGCCACTGGAGTTTATTGATGTGAAGGCGCTGATGGGCGATCCCTCCGATAATATTCCGGGCGTGCCTTCCATCGGAGAAAAAACGGCCACCGCGATCATCGCCCAGTATCATTCCATTGAGAATGCCTTTGCCCATGTATCCGAACTGAAGCCCCCGCGGGCGTCGAAGGCGCTGGCCGAGCACTATGAGGATGCGAAGTTTTCCAAATGGCTGGCTACCATCTGCCTTGACGCTCCTGTGGAAGTCGAACTTCCGGAGATGGAGATCGGGAATCTCTATACGCCGGAAGCGTATGAAGAGATCAAGCGCCTGGAGTTCCGCTCCATGCTGAAGCGGTTCGATGAAAGCGTGAAGCAGAGCGCGGGAAAAAAGGCCGGGGAACCGGCATTTACAGTCGTGACCACGGAGAAAGAAGCGGAAGAGACGATCAGCAGAGCGGCAGCTTCCGGACGGCTGGGACTGCAGCTCACATCTCACGGGCTCTCCCTTTGCTTCTCACCGGAGGAGGTCACAGTGCTCCGGGTCCCGGAGCCGTTAAAGGTGGAAACACCCTTCGGTGATGCGGAAGAGGCGGTTCCGGAGGACGCCCTGACAGAAGCTTATCTGGACGGTGCGGTGAAGCGTCTTTTCGACGCGGTCCCGGAGATCTGGGTGACTGATCTGAAGCCTGTCCTCCACCGCATCGGAACAGAAGAGAGAACGAATATCGGGGACTGCTCCGTGGCAGCGTATCTCCTGAATCCGATGAAGGACAGCTACAGGGCGGAGGATCTGGCCAGAGATTATCTTGATCTTCTGATCCCGAATCAGAAAGAAGACCCTGTCCGCGCAGACGAATGGACTTCCTTCGCGGCTTTCGCTTCAGGACCGGCGCTCCTTGAAAAGCTGAAGGAGACCGGTATGGAGAGCCTCTTCAAAGAGGTGGAAATGCCCCTGGTATACGCCCTTGCCGCCATGGAAGAGGCAGGCGTGAAGGTGGACGCCGAGCGCCTGCACCTGTTCGCGGAGGAGCTTCAGAAAGGGATCGCCGCAGTGGAAGAAGAGATCTGTGCGGAGACCGGGGAGAAGTTCAACATCAACTCCCCGAAGCAGCTGGGGGAGATTCTGTTCGAAAAAATGAAGCTTCCCAGCGGAAAGAAGACGAAGAGCGGCTATTCGACGGCTGCGGATATCCTGGAGAAACTGGCGCCGGATTATCCTGTGGTGCGGAAGATCCTGGAGTACAGGACCCTGACCAAGTTAAACTCCACCTACGCCACGGGTCTCGCCGCCTACATCTCGGAGGACGGCAGGATCCACGGCACCTTCAACCAGACGATCACAGCTACCGGACGTATTTCCTCCACGGAGCCGAACCTGCAGAACATTCCCATCCGCACGGAGATGGGAAGCCGGATCCGGGACGTCTTCGTTCCGGAGGAAGGCTATGTGTTCGTGGATGCGGATTACTCCCAGATCGAACTCCGGGTCCTGGCTTCCCTCTCCGGGGACGAGAACCTGATCGGTGCCTACAGCCACGCGGTGGATATCCACGCTGTCACGGCCTCCCAGGTGTTCCACGTGCCGCTGGAGGAGGTGACGCCTCAGCTCCGCCGGAACGCGAAGGCAGTGAACTTCGGCGTGGTGTACGGCATCTCCGCTTTCGGTCTGTCGGAGGGACTCAGTATCACCCGCGCCGAGGCGAAGGATTACATCAACAACTACTTCCGGACGTATCCGAAGGTCAAGGAGTTCCTGGACCGCCAGATCCGGGAGGCAAAGGAACTCGGATACACGCGGACGCTGTTCGGCCGCATCCGCCCCGTCCCGGAGCTGAAGAGTTCCAATTTCATGCAGAGAGCCTTCGGGGAGCGCGTCGCCATGAACGCACCCATCCAGGGTACCGCGGCGGATATCATGAAGATCGCCATGGTGCAGGTGCACCGGGCCCTGAAGGAAGAAGGACTGGACGCCAGGATCGTCCTGCAGATCCACGACGAACTTCTGGTGGAGGCTTCGGAAAAGGACGCCGACAGGACCATAGAGCTTCTGCGGGAGACCATGAAGAAGGCCGCGGATCTGAAGGTGAAACTTGAAGTGGATGCCCACAAGGGGCATTCCTGGCTGGAGGCGCACTGATGAGACTGGGCATATTCGGCGGCGTCGGCTCCGGAAAGAGCGTGGCGCTGAACTATCTGAAAACAGCATATGGCGCTGAGATCATCGGAATGGATGAGACGGCGCACGATCTTTATGAACCCGGAAGGGAAGGGTTTCTCGCGGTGAAGGAACTGCTTGGCCCTTCAGTGGTCCGGGAGGACGGAACACTGGACCGGGGCAGGATGGCGGATCTTCTCTACGCTGACAAAGAGAAACTCGCGGAGCTGAACAGACGGATCCACCCGCTGGTATATGCGGAAGTGGACCGGAGAATGGAGAATTCCGCCGCAGAGCTGACGGTAGTGGAGACTGCGCTCCCCTCCGCCGACAGAAAAGAGAAATACGACGAACTGTGGTATGTCTTCACGCCGGCTGAGATCCGGCGGGAGCGGCTGATGCGGGACCGCGGCTACTCTGCAGAGCGGGTCAGCGAGATCATGGCGAAGCAGCCGGCGGACGATATTTACGCGGAGCTTTCCGACTGGATCCTGAAAAACGACGGGACGCCGGAGGAACTGAAGCGGAAGATCGATGAAAGACTGGAAGGGAAGGTAAGAAGAAGCTGATGAGGACCGGTGCGGCAGTATGAGAATGGCAAGTCTTTCCAGCGGAAGCAGCGGGAACGCGATCTATATCGGCACAGAAGAGACCCATATCCTTGTGGACGCGGGGATCTCAAACCGCAGGATCGAGAAAGGACTCAAAGAAGCCGGGCTTAAGGCGGACGACCTTGACGCCCTGGTGGTGACGCACGAGCATTCGGATCATGTCCAGGGACTGAACGTCCTGATGAGGAAACATGACGTGCCGCTTTACGCGACGGCAGGGACCTTGAACGCGCTGCGGAAAAAGGGGATCCTGGACCGCTGCCCCGAGGAACTGATCCATGTGATCCGGGCCGGGGACACCCTCTCTGTGGGCGATCTCCGGATCCTGCCTTTTTCCGTGGACCATGACGCCGCAGAGCCGGTGGCATACCGGTTCGAGAGCGGCGGAAAGGCGGCAGCAGTCGCGACCGACATGGGGCATTTCACGGAGGATATCATCTTCCGCCTGAAGGGGCTGGATGCCATCCTTCTGGAGAGCAATCATGATATCCGGATGCTGGAGGCAGGGCCTTACCCCTACCCCCTGAAAAGAAGGATCCTGGGCGATTTCGGGCACCTTTCGAACGAGAGCGCGGGGAAGCTCCTGACGGAGATCCTGCACGATCACGTGAAGAAGATCATCCTGGGACACCTGAGCAAGGAAAACAATCTCCCGGAGCTCGCCTTTGAGACGGTAAAATGGGAGATCAGCGCCGGAGCGTGTCCGTACAAGGGCACAGATTTCCGGATCGAAGTGGCAAAACGGGATGAAGTATCCGCATTGACGGAATTCTGATATTCCAGATCAGGCAAGCGGGACTTGAACAATGCGCTGACAGAGGAGGAAATATGGGCAAAGTAATTATCACCGTTCTGGGAAAAGATACTGTGGGCATCATTGCAAAGGTGTGCACCTACCTGGCGGGCTCAAACATCAATATTCTGGATATCAACCAGACCATCGTCCAGGATTATTTCAACATGATGATGATCGCTGACATGAGCGGCACCGACAAACCGCTGGAGGAAGTGATGGCAGATCTTGACCGCATCGGCGAGGAGATCGGCGTGAATATCCGTGTGCAGCGTGAGGAGATATTCACAAGCATGCACAGGATCTGAAATGTCAGGGTAAAATAACCCTGAAACTGTGCAAGTCCCGCGAGCGGGACTTGAATTGCCGGCAGTTGAAAAAAAGGAGTCATAAGAATGCTTAATTTATACGAAGTAATGGAAACCAACAAGATGATCGACCACGACCTGCTGGACGTGCGGACGATCACCATGGGCATCAGCCTCCTGGACTGCGCCGGAACTGACCTTCAGGAGGTGAATGAAAAGATCTACGCGAAGATCCTGAAGTACGCCGGCAAGCTGGTGGAGACAGGAGAATCGATCAGCCGGGACTTCGGCATCCCGATCGTGAACAAGCGTGTATCCGTGACACCCATCGCCCTGGTCGGAGCGGCTGCCTGCCATTCCCCGGAGGATTTTGTCACTATTGCGAAAACGCTGGACAAGGCAGCAAAGGAGATCGGCGTCAACTTTATCGGCGGCTATTCCGCACTGGTCAGCAAGAGCATGACAAGTGCGGACCGGCTTCTGATCCGCTCCATCCCGAAAGCGCTGGCCTGCACCGAGCGTGTCTGCAGCTCCGTGAATCTCGGTTCCACGAAGGCCGGCCTGAATATGGACGCCGTCCGTCTGATGGGAAGCATTATCAAGGAGACGGCGGAAGAGACAAAGGACAACGGCTCTCTGGGCTGCGCGAAGCTGGTGGTGTTCTGCAACGCGCCGGATGACAATCCGTTCATGGCAGGAGCGTTCCACGGTGTGACCGAAGGCGACGCAGTTATCAATGTCGGCGTCAGCGGCCCCGGCGTCGTAAAGTCAGCGGTGGAAAAGGTGCGCGGCAAGAATTTCGAAGTGCTCTGCGAGACCATCAAGAAGACTGCCTTCAAGATCACCAGAGTCGGACAGCTGGTGGCCCAGGAAGCAAGTTCCCGCCTGAATGTTCCCTTCGGCATCATCGATCTCTCCCTGGCGCCCACTCCGGCGGTGGGAGATTCCGTAGCGGAGATCCTGGAGGCGATCGGCCTGGAATCCGTAGGCGCCCCCGGCACCACGGCAGCCCTCGCCATGCTGAATGACCAGGTGAAAAAGGGAGGCGTTATGGCCTCCTCCTACGTGGGCGGACTCAGCGGCGCCTTCATCCCGGTCAGCGAGGACCAGGGAATGATCGACGCGGTTTCAAAGGGCGCACTGACCATCGAGAAGCTCGAAGCAATGACCTGCGTCTGCTCCGTAGGCCTTGACATGATCGCGATCCCCGGGGACACCAGCGCTTCAACGATCTCCGGTATCATCGCGGACGAGGCTGCCATCGGCATGGTAAACCAGAAGACCACCGCCGTCCGCCTGATCCCCGCCTGGGGAAAGAAAGTCGGTGAAATGGTAGAGTTCGGAGGACTCCTTGGCTACGCTCCAGTGATCCCCGTCAATAACTTCAGCTGCGCCGAGTTCATCAACCGCACCGGCCGCATCCCCGCCCCGATCCACAGTTTCAAAAACTGACGCGTAAGCAATGAGCCACGCGCTGAGGAAAAAAGAGAAGGACCCCGGACAAGTTC
>Ga0256405_10004914_pt1 | contig 24093 bp, 23 predicted proteins | sample RumenRJG_02DNA_FD_189096 | JGI IMG/M metagenome (GOLD analysis project Ga0256405, IMG submission 189096) | Bovine rumen microbial communities from Lethbridge, Alberta, Canada - RJG_02 | ecosystem: Host-associated > Mammals > Digestive system > Stomach > Rumen | place: Canada: Alberta... | reverse complement strand
TGCACATCGGTCTTCATTATCCTCGAAGCCTTCTTGCCGTACAGCTTCTTGTCGAGGTTTTCGATATCCGCAAATCTCGGGAAGTCGAAGTCCATATAATCATCGAATAAGCTTTCACCAAAAATTGCAGGCAGTAACATAGGTCATTCCTCCTTCATACTCATCAACATTATTGCCTTCGGGAGCTTTATGCTCCTAATGTCATTGAGCAAAAAGGAAATTTCTTTTATGTCCGCGTCGTGCGGACTTTGGGAAATTTCCTAACGGCGTCGTGCCGTTGGCACGGAGGGTTCGGATATGAGCTGTACATTTATCGGATCCTTTCTCATATCTTCTCTGTTCCTTTGTTCGATTTATATTATACCACAATTTTTAGCAATGTCAAGAGGAGAGTGCTAATTTTAACAAACTTTTCACAATCGACACATTTTTGTCATAATCAGTTGGCAAAATGAGATAATTGATAAATATACATATAGATCTTGAAAATAAATTAGAGGAAGATGCGCCCAAATGTGAGTTTTACGACAAGGTTTTGCAGGCGCAGGATTTAATGCCGAGAACAGGTATTCATACGGAAGTCCGCCCAAAGTGCCGCAAGGATTCGGCTGTATGCGCTGTGCCGACATATTTCCTCACAAGGGAGATTATCGGCAATATGGCGGTTATGCTGTAAGAAACAGCCGTGTGCGGGGTTTCCGTACACGGCTGTTATAACCTGTTTTTTCTGTTCATGAATTATTATTCATCATAACCACTTCGGAGAAAAACTCGTTTCCCTCATGGTGAAACCTTGCCGTTCCGCCGTTTTTCTCCGCAATGGTCTTTACGGACGAAAGCCCTATACCGCTGCCGTTCCGGTTTGTGGAGAGATAACGTCCGCTTTTTTGTCTCACCTTGCCGCTGAACGAGTTCACAACGATGATATAGAGGTTAGATCCGTTATGCACCCGGACGGTAAGTTTGATATATCTCTCCTTTGCCTGCACGCAGGCTGTCATTGCGTTGTCAAGTATATTACCGATAGTTATGCAAAGATCGGTGTTGCTGATACATATATCTTCGGGCAGGTTTATCTCCCAGCTTATGCGGATATCGTTTTCTTCCGCTACCTGGGCGTAGTGATTGAGCAGGGCGTTTACCGCGTTGTTTTTGCAGTAGTGCTGCACATCATTTTCCGGCAGTGTTTCGGCATATCTTACAAGGTAATCTCTTATCGCGCCAATGTCATTATCCGCCGCAAGTGCCGCAAGAGTACGCACAGTCTGCTTGAAATCGTGTCTCGCGCGGGCAGTTTCTTCAATATAGTGCTGTTGCTTGATGTAACTGCTTTCCTGCGCTTCGAGAAACCGTGTTCTTGCTTCATTCCTTGCCGAGCTGAGCAGCCCCTCGACTATGAAATAGAATATGACGGCAAGGACTATTTCTATGAATAAAAACATTATCTGCAATTCCCAGAAGATCCGGAAAACATTATTGGTATAGAGCGTCTGATAATTCTGCGGCACCATACTTATATTGACAGCGAGCACGGTCCCGGAAATAAGGACTGTTACATACCATATACGGTTTATGTTCAGATTGTCTATAAGAAAGCTCCCGTATCTGTACATCGGGAAGAAAAGTACCAAAGCACCGACCGAGCTTATCGTGAATTGCAGTACAGCGTTCTCATGCGTCACGATGAGAGCGTTTGCCTCGGGATTTATAAGTGCGTCAATACCGTTGGAGGTGTTCGCAAACACCGACATTATGGCGCAGACGTAGGCAAATATTCCTATGGATTTGCTGATATTTACTTTAAGACACAGATGATATGCTATGAAAAAGAGTACCAGCATCGGAAGCAGTACGACATTTGCGTCAAGCGAAAACCGCAGCTGTAAAAAGGCACAGACAGGTACCAGTATTCCGAAAACTGCTGTCATACCGATCAATATTATCTTTTTGCTGTATCTGAACTGGTTTTTCATGGGCGCGAGACACAGTACGGCAGCAGGCGCGACAACTAAGTTTGAAAGAACAGTGAAAAAAAAGTCGATCATATCCATGGCTTATTTTCTCCGTACAGTCTCGTTTCGCAGAACATCGAACATATAATTCTGCCATATCTGCCTTATCGACCTGCTGTTTTTCACATTAACGGGAAAGTTCATTCCGTTTTTCAGACAGCATATACCTTCATCATCAATATTGACTATCATATCGAGATTTACGGAAGTTCCTCTGTTGATCTCAAGGAACCGTCTGTCCTCGGAGAGTAACATGCATACCTCGGTATATGGCATACGCGTCTTATAGACCGTTTTATCCTCATCGGTTATCTCCGAGTAATGCCCGCTTGATGTCACGGAAGTTATGCGGGAGAACGGAAGCCGGATCGTTTCCTTGCCGCAGGTGAATTTGAGATTGCTGCACGGCTCGGTGATCTTCGACGTGATATCATCGAGAAGCCGGAAAATACGATCCTTTGTGGTGGGTTTATTCAGAAAATCAAAGGCGTGGAGCCGGAGCGCTTCTGGATAATGCTCCTCGCTTGACGACAGGAATACGATAAGCGCGTTCCTGTCCCGTTCCTTTATCTTTGCGGCAGCTTCAAGTCCGGTCATTCCGTTCATGAATATATCCAATACTATAAAGGTATATTTCAGAGGAGCATAGTCTTCAAGAAAATCCTCGGCGCAGCAGAAACTTGTCACATCTGTCTCTATTCTGTTAAGAGCGCCATATTCTTTGACGAAATGTATAAATGCCTTCGTTTCCATCTGCGCATCATCTACTATGGCAATGTTCATAAAATCACCTTCTTTACCCGCTGCCTCTTTATATATTATAACGAAGAAATTTGTCCTTGTCAATAGAAAAAATGCCATTCGTGCCAAAAATCCGCCGTTCGTGCCAAAAGCATTGACAACAGCATCGGTTTCTTTTATAATAACAGCATAAACCAATCAGCTATGTTTAGTTTGAAAACTATATGATTTTTTTATAAAAAAGGACTTGAAAAAATGACTTTGATTTGCTACAATTCAGACAGCAGACGCAATAAAGCAGACAGCAGACGCAATAACTCTGCCATTTTTTGTCATTTTCAAATTTAATAAGCGATAACTATGTCCGTGATCATTTTTTATAAAAGTGTTCGCGGATCATTGTTTTTATTAGACTTAAAAGGAGGATCATATGGAAGCTTTGGTCTATACCAAGGACGACAGCGAGTACGAGAAGATAAGAACGATGCTTGAAGCTGAAGCAGGACTCATAGATGTGTACCGCGATCCGCTCAACGGACACAACTACTTTTCGCACGAATACGATATTGTGGTGGTGGCTCTGAACGGAGCTCGGGGAATGGAGCTTGTCCTTGAATACAGCAGGCGTTTCGATATGACCCTGGTGGTATGGATAACCGATGACCCGTACTTTGCGGGGACCGCTATCCGTCAGCATATCTATGATTTTATCGAGCGACCCTATGATGACGAAAAGCTCCGGGAGACAATACACTCGGTGGTACCGAGATGTCCCAACAGATATAAATGGGTATTTGATCCCAGTAAAGACAAAAGAGAGAAAAGATAATGGAAAAACTAAGAAGATTTGTTGACAGCAGTGCTTTTCAGAATACTATATTAGTTGTTATAATCCTCAACTCTATATTACTCGGTCTTCAGACTTCACCGGCGGTAATGTCATCGTTCGGCGGCGTTCTGAATATACTCGATACCGTTTGTCTCGGCATCTTTATTGTCGAAATGCTGCTGAAAATGGTGGCATATAAGTTCATCGGGTACTTTAAAAGCGCATGGAACTGGTTTGATTTCGTAATAATCATCACCTCGCTGCTTTCCGGTCTTGCTGTTCTTTCGTCGGTAAGAATACTCCGCGTGTTCAGAGTGTTCCGCTCACTGAAAGGTTTGCGCGGCTTCAAGATGATAAGCTCGTTAAAGCCGTTACAGGTGATAATTGCCGCGATCGGAAGATCAATACCCGGCATTTCATGGACTGCGCTGCTGCTTATGATAATCTACTATATATTCTCAATAATCGGAGTGACGCAGTTCGGTGAGACTTTCCCGGATTGGTTCGGCGATATACCTAAAGCGATGTACACGCTTTTCCAGGTAATGACACTTGAAAGCTGGTCAATGGGTATTTCCCGCCCGGTAATGGAAGCATTCAGCTATGCGTGGGCATATTTCGTGCCGTTCGTACTTATTTCCTCGTTCGTGATGATGAACGTTGTTGTCGGCATCGTGGTAAATGCTATCAGTGAAGTTGCAGAATTCAACAAGAAAGAAGAACATGAAGAAAACGGTACTGCCGAAATAAAGGCAGAGATAGACGCGGTACGAGAGCATCTCGCAAAGCTTGAGGATATGCTCGCAAAAAAAGAAAATTAAAGGAGCGCTGTGACATGGAAACAAGGAAATGCCCCAATTGCGGCGGAGGGCTTGAACTTACAAGAGCGTTGAATATGCTCGAATGCCCGTTCTGCGGCTCGAAGTTTGAAGTAGATGCCGAGGACAGGGAAAAGATCGCAAAGGAACGCAGCAGCTTTGATGAGAACATATTCCGCGTTGAGCGTGATTTCACCGATGCTCGCAGAAAAAAGCAGGTCGGCAAGTGCATAGAAACGCTTATCTACTGCATGAACGAGCTTGGGACCCCGGAAAGAATAGAGGATCACATCAGAAAGAGCCTTATGACAACAGATGATCTCGCGGCGGAAGGCATCAACGAAAGCCTTATCAACGCCGTAAGAGGACGCATAAACGGAGAACTGACGGCAGACGAACGGATCATCGTGTATAAAGACCTCGGGATCTTCTCAAAAGGCAAGGAATTTACGGTGCTTACGAATAAGCGGTTCCTTTTCTTCAAGAAGAAAAACTGCATCACTTCGTATCACACCGATATCGGAACGCTTAAACTCGCCGACGGCGGCGATCTCGCGGCATGGTACATAAACGGCGACTATAATAAGCAGATACCTTCAATGGAGCCAAGCGGACAGCTTACCGGCGCGGCAATTGCGCTCGCCTGTCTGTTCAGCTTTGACCAGCAGCCGGACCGTGACAGGATAAGGCTCATCTGACCGGAACAAGACAGCAAAGGGCTGTTTTGAATAAAAAATTTTTCATAAAAAGGAGAAAACAAAAAATGAAAAAAACAATCAAGGTAATGGCAGCGATTATGCTCGTTGCGGCAATGGTGTTCAGCATCGCGTCCTGCGGAGGTGTTGATATGAACAAGATCAAGGGCGACTGGTATGTAAGCACCATAAACGGCAAATCCGTTGCAGACTTTGCGGCAGAAGCGGGCACAGTTGAAGTAATGGCGCAGAAATCTATCAGCATTACAGACAAAGAGGTCTCAATGTCAGCTATAGGTCCTGACGGAAATGTAGCGACGAGCAAGGGTGAAGTCACAGTAAGAGCGAACGGTGTAGAAGCGACTATCGACGGTGTTCTGTTCGGATTTGTATTTCACGAGGCAGACAGCACACTGACCTACTCTGTTACCGACGGCACAAACCAGTATGATTATGTGCTTAAGAAGGGCACATACGATCTTGCAGGTGAATACGCGGCTGCTGTTGCCGGCGGCAGCGAAGAAGCTGCTGAAGGCGGCGAGGAATACTACGAAGAAGGCGGCGAGGAGTACAGCGAAGAATACGCAGCCGAATAATTCTTTTCATCTTTCCTCCGGGTCATGCTCCGCAGTCATGTCTGCGGAGCACTGACCGATTTTATGTTGGTTATTGCAGTGAGGGTTTCCGGAAGCGATCGCGAAGCTCGTTTCCGAAAGTCCTCATTGAAAGGAACTCGCTTTATGAACAAAAAGATTTTATCAATATTTGCGGCAGCGTGTGTTCTTATTTCTGCCGGCTGCTCTGACAGTGAATCCTCATCTGCACAGGGAGCAGCCGCCGAAACCACTGCAAAAGCGGCTGTAAATACAGTTGCAAACACAGAAGCATCGGACGAAGCAGATGAATACAACGGTGAAGAAAGTGATGAAACCGAGGACGGCTCCGACGAAGAAGTTACCGGGCAGTACTCTTTTAAAGACGGCGATGATGAGTATAAACTGGACTTTGATTTTGATACCGATGAATTCATAAACGATCTGGAAATGAAGGGAATGGGCGAGCACACCTCCGGAACTGCCGGATATCCCTATGACGGTTCAAGAGGAACAGCGCGGGAACTTGAGGGCAATATCGCCGTTGTTTCAGCCTTTGTCAGTACACCTGAGTGTCAGTGGGATTTTGACGAGCTGTTTTATACCGAAGCGTTTCAGGCTTATTGGGTAGGTTTAGAGACAGCTGTGAAATTTATTGAAGAGAAAAGTAATGAATACGGTCACTCCCCTCACTTCATATATGACTGGGAAGAACATCCGGAGCTGATCTATAAAGGAAATGTCGATACAGACCCTATGGATATGATGAGTACAATGTCGGCAGCGGATCAGTATATTGACAGCAGTATATATACAGCCGATATACTTGAATCAACCGGAGCGGATCAGGTGATCTATATGCTCGTCTATAACACGCCTGCATATAACCGTACCACAAGCTACACAAAAATCGTGCTCGGCATGGGTGAAGAATATCCTTACGAGATGTGCAATATGCTCATGAATGTTAATGACAGAGAGAACACGCTGCCCTCGACCATAGCTCATGAGATGCTTCATACATTCGGCGCTCCCGACCTTTACACCACCGGAGGCATATCATCATATTTCGGGATCACACAGGAGTTTATTGATTATCTGAAACAGAATAATGTCAATGATATCATGCGCGTTGATGCCGACTTTGATCCTGATAAAGGCGAAGCTGATTATGAGTCCGTATGGCAGGAGATGACCGAAATAACAGCGTACTATCTCGGACTTACCGATCATTCAGATATAGTCGAACAATGGGGCTTTGAACCAAGTCAACACAGTTATTACAATTAAGGAGGATCCTCTATGAAGAAAAAGATCACTGCCGCTTTCGCGGCAATGGCAGTTCTGCTCGCGGCGGGCTGCGGCGGCAGCGAGACCGCACAGACGACAGCGGCAGTACAGGAAAACCAGCCTGTACAGACAACAACAGCGCCGGAGAATGACACAGACGACAGCGATGATACGGACAGCGGGGAAGAAGACGACAGCGGGGAAGATACCGGTGATGAGGAACGCAGCGTAAACGGCTTTGCGCTTTCGGTAAACGGCTCCGACGGTAAAATGAATATCACCCGTGCGGCGAAGAAATCCACCTCCATGGGCGACGCGGACACATGGACGATCTTCGTCTACCTCTGCGGCACCGACCTCGAAAGCGACGACGGCTACGGCGCGGCAACAAGCGATGTTTTGCAGATGTGTCAGGCAGAGGCGAGCGACAATGTGAGATTTGTGTTCCAGACAGGCGGTACATCTCAGTGGGCAAACGAGATATTCAGCGCCGATGCTTGCGAACGCTATGTTGTGCAGGACAACGATGTTGTGCTTGTTGATTCCGCACCGCTCACGAACATGGGCGACCCCGCGACGCTGAAAGATTTCCTTGATTGGGGAGTTGAGAACTACCCCGCCGAGAAAATGGGATTCGTATTCTGGGATCACGGCGGCGGAAGCATTACGGGAGCCTGCGTTGACGAGCTAAACGAGGGAGATACTCTGTATCTTTCGGAGATAAATTCGGCTTTCTCGCAGGTCTATGCCAATATGACCGATAAATTCGAGTTCATCGGATTTGACTGCTGCCTTATGGGTACGGCTGAAACTGCCAATGTACTCTCTACATACGCAAGATACTTCTACGGTTCGCAGGAGACAGAACCGGGTTCCGGCTGGGATTACACGGCTATCGGCAATTACCTTGCGGAAAACCCCTCTGCAAACGGCGGCGAGCTTGGCAAGGTGCTTGCGGACAGCTTCTATGACGAATGTGCTGCTGCCGAACAGGAGGACGGCTGCACATTTACGATAATAGACTGTGAGAAATTCGACGATTTTGCCATTGCGTTCAACGACTACGCAAAGGAGCTGTATGAAGCCGCGGTCAGCAATCTCGCCGGCATCGTAAGAGGTGTGAACAACGCGGAGAACTTCGGCGGAAACGACAAGTCCGAGGGCTTCACAAATATGGTCGATATAGGCGGTATCGTTAAGAACTGCTCTTCCTACGCCGACGGCAGCAATGTGCTTGCGGCGCTTGAAAACTGTATAGTTTACAACAAGAACGGCAGCAGCCATTCCGGAGCGTCCGGTCTGTCCGTTTACTATCCTTTGCAGGTAGAGGGTTCCGAGGAACTCAAGACCTTCTCCGGAATCTGCATAAGCCCCTACTACCTCTCGCTCGTTGATATGGTGGCAAAGGGCTACACCGGAAACGGCTATGACAATCAGGTGTTCTTTACCGAGGACGGAGACTGGTCAAACGAGGACTGCGCAAGCGAGAGCTATGATGACAGCTATTTTGATAACGAAAGCTACGGCGAAAGCGGAGAAAGCAGCCTTATCACTTTTGCAGAGAAGCCCGGATTCGATGACGAAGGATATTACGGCTTTGTGCTCGACGAAAACGCGCTCGGCTATACGGCAAGTGTTTCCGCGCTGATACTTATGGATCTCGGTGACGGCACTCTGCTTGAACTCGGTGAAACATACGATGTTTACACGGATTGGGACAACGGTTATTTCAGTGATAATTTCGACGGCAAGTGGCTCTCGCTTCCCGACGGTTCACTGCTTTCCATGTACATTGTTGAAGCGGGAGACGACAGCACAATTTACACTTCTCCGATCGAGCTCAACGGCAAGCGCACCAATCTCCGTATAGTTCAGTCCGGAGACAGTGTAAAAATAGAGGGCGCATGGGACGGTATCGACGAGAACGGTATGGCGGCCCGTGAGGTCAGAAAGCTGAAAGCCGGAGACAAGATCGCGCCGATATACTATATCCTCGGCGATGATGACAGCGAAAGCACATACACTGCGGACGCTTACGAATGGGCAGACGGCGACAATGTGATATATGCGCAGCTTCCGAACGGTGATTATTACTATGCTTTCAGCATAGATGATATTTACGGGGACTATTGTATGACCGACCCTGTAGTATTTACAGTCGGTGACGACGGGATCTCTTTTTCGGAGCTTGAATAATTAACGGAGGAAAAAACAATGACAGAAGAGACTAAAACAAAGAAGCCGCTTTTCAGCGAAAACACGATCGAGGTGCTTGTAGCGATATTCCTCGGCATCACTGCTCTGCTTACGGCATGGGCGTCATGGATAGGTTCGCTGCACGGCGGCAATCAGGCTACCAATTACACAAAGAGCAACAACTTAGCTTCCGAGGGAAACTCGGAGTATAATGCGGGTTTGCAGACATACCTCTCCGATCTTATGACATGGAATACTCTTATGGAGTACACATTCGAGCAGGAGATCGCGGAGGCTGAGGGAGATTCCGGAAAATCACAGCTCATACAGGAAAAGATCGACAGCTATATCGAACAGAATGGCAGCGATACTCTTATTGAAGCCTGCGGTCAGATGACAGACGATATGAATTCGCCGTTTGAAGTACCGGGTATGCTCGACAAGTACTATGAAACAGCAAACGTTCTGCTCGAACAGTCGCGTGAGATACTCGAAGAAGGTCAGCGCGACAACTCACACGGCGACGCTTACAACCTTGTGAATGTCATTTACTCGGTAGTTCTGTTCATGCTCGGTATAGTCGGCATATTCAAGAAACTGCCCAACCGTACCGTGGTACTGTTCATTGCGGTCATCGGTCTTGTGCTTGCGACGATATACATGATAACTATCCCCATGCCCACCGGATTCGATATCGGCAGCTTCTTTGCTGCAAAGTAAAAAGTAAGTAGATATATGAGAAAACATTTAGCTTTCTCGGACGCTGATTTCTTCAGTATCGTTGAGCCGTAAGGCTGAATATAAAAATAAACAGGAAAGGAAAAAAACAATGGGATTATTCAATCTGTCTGACAGCAAGGGATTCGGTTTTGCAAAGATACCGAATACACAGGGCTTTACCAACGAGGTACTGCTCGAAAAGCTCTCGGAGATCACCGTAAGCTTCGGGACACCCGAAATGGGCGATATAAACGGAACACAGTCGGTCATGTACAGGAAGGTTTCCGAAATGTTCGATGTATTCGTCAGAGTTGACGGCAAGAACATCATAATGGGAAAGATAGGAGCGAACGGCGTTTCAAGTGTGACTGCCGCGCTGAGCGGAGGACTTGATATGTTCCTCGGTCACAAGGACGAAGGCACATCGAACGCCGACCGCGCAGTTACCGAGCTTTCCGAGATCGTAAAAAAGCTCGAAAGTGGGGAAGCAGTTTCCGCAAGCAGCACAGTCACTTCCGTCAATACTTCCACCGGCGAAGCTGTTGAATTCTTTATGAAGCAGAAGGCTATCTCAATAAAGCCGAAATTTGATATTTACGACAGAAGTGAAGCTCCGGTATATCATGTTGAAGGAGATCTGCCCCGTCTAAATTTCTCGATACATAAGAACGGCATAGAGGTGCTGAAGCTGAAGAAGAAGCTGATCGCTGTAATGCCGGAATACTCGTTGTTCCTGAACGGTTCGGAGATCGGTAAGCTCAAAAAGAAGATAAAGCTCACCAATCCCGAGCTTGTCGGAACAATAAACGGCAAGGATCTCAAGATAGTCGGCGATCTTATGGGATTTGACTTCGAGCTTCAGGTAGGCGGTACAACTATAGGACATATAGATACCGCTCAGACTATCTGGCAGGATTGCTACCGCATAAGGATACTGGATGAAAGCTATCAGGATATTATGATCGCGCTCGCTATAATCTGCGATAATGTGGTGGATCAGTCAGGCAATTGAAAATGACACTGTTCTGAATCGTCACATATAAAAACACATAAATGTGAAAGCCCTGCATGAGTAGCGCGTGCTGTTTATGCAGGGCTTTTTCAATAGGGCCGAGAAACAGAGCCACAGCAATAAAAGAATAATATCTGCGGTTTTAACGGTTAGCATTAAGGGAATTTCTTGTCTTTCGGGAACACAGTGTTGTTCTGCATTGTGTCATATACTCACGGTTCAGAACAGACAAGATCGTACCCTGAGCCGCTTTTGTTATAGCAATGTGGTAATATCATTACTTGTGATGTTTTCGTGACTTACATCGTAAATGTGTGCAAATTTCGCCCCGAGATGATACAGTTGTATGAAACTCCGATCCTATCAATCAGATAACTTACATTTTTGCTGATTGATAGGATAAGATAATATATACTTCTTTGTTTTATTATTATATATTTTCGAGATAACATAGTCGAATTTCTTTGAGTGAACAGTGAATACATTCTTGACGAAGCCCGACATATAGTCGTGTCCGATGAAAATGGAACTGAGTATGCCGCTGAAAATATAGACCATATTGATGTTCGCATACTCGCCCATATCTGCTACAACATAAGTCGGAGTGAGCGGTGCAAGCACCTGCCATACGTTCGTATATGGAGCGGAGGCTGCTGCGATGATCTCGCCATTCGGACCCGCCGTGTCCTGTCCTGTCATCGACAGCACCATTGCGGGAACTATTGCAGCGATACAGAGCATTATATAGAATGCAGGCATATGGAAAAGCCTGTAAAAATCAAGACTAAGCATCGACTTTATCCGCACGAAAAAGTTCTTCGAGCAGATATTTTTTCTGACATTGACGCGCTCTGCGACTGCCGTAGCTGCCATTTAAACCGCCTCCTTTGCTGCAATTGTCCGTGTGTAGTATTCTTCAAGGCTTATCCTGCGGTTGACCATTTCGCCCACAGTCACGCCGTTTTGATAGAGATATGAGGTAACGCGTGCATTATCGTCAACGCCGTACAGCCTGATACCGCCGTTCTCTTGCGGGTATGTCTCAAAGCTGCCAGAGAGCAGGTCATACGCTCTGCGGTCATCGGAAGTTTTTATTGCAACATAATCGCCGCTTTCCTCGGACATCTGGCTCGCCTTTATCTCGCGGAGCAGTTTCCCGCGCTTGATAATGCCGTAGTGCGTCGCGATCTTGTCAAGCTCGCTCAGAATGTGGGAGCTGACGAGGATAGTCACGCCCTCCTCCTGATTGAGATAGGTGAGCGTTTCGCGCACTATCCTCATGCCGTCCGCGTCAAGACCGTTTATCGGTTCGTCAAGAACAAGCAGCTTCGGACGACCGAGAAGTGCCTTTGCAAGTCCGATACGCTGCTTCATTCCAAGCGAGCATTCGCTGAATTTCCGACCTGCCGAGCCACCCATTCTCACAAGCTTCAGCACACGCTCGACTTCCTGTTTCGGATTTCTGAGATTCATTGCATACGCCTGCATCATCAGATCGTCGTAAACCGTCATTTTCGGGAAACACCCCGGAGCCTCGATAAGCACCCCTATCTCCGCCCGCAGTTTCGGATCGGTGTGCGGCTTGCCGTACAGTCTTATGCTGCCGCTTTTCGGATTCATAAGTCCGGTTATCAACTTTTCGGTAGTGGATTTTCCGGAGCCGTTCTCTCCGATAAAGCCGTATATCGCGCCCTCCGGAACCGTTAAATTCAAATTTTCGACTGCGTATATCCCGTGAAAGGATTTGCAGAGATCGTGAGTTTCTATCGCGTTCATAGTAACACTTCCGGTTTTATGAAATAAGCACGGACAATGTATTCCCGACCAGCTTTTTCAGTTCCTCGCCGGCGTCCTTTGTGGGGTCTAAGCTCTTCATTGTCCCTGTCGCCGTGTCGTAGTACAGCACGCTGTTCACGGCTGAATTCTGAGCTATTGACTGCGACATTGCCTGAGCTGCCGCCGCGCGCTCTTTGGCAGCAGCCGCAGACTTCTTTGCAGACTCCACGAATTGCTCCCACCAGCCTTTCAGCTGTTCGGCTGTGTCTGCCGGGGAAGTGATTATCTCATGGATATTATCGCGGGGTGTTGAGAAGATTATCTCGTCCGAAACATTAACCGGGATGTTCTCGGAACCGAACTCAGCTTTCAGTGCGTCTATATACTTGCCGGTCTCAAAATCCTGTGTGAAGTCGATGATGAAATTTCCGCTTTGGCAGGTCATATTCATCACAAGTCCGCTTGAGCAATCCGAATACAGATGCACCTCGTCAACATACTTTTCCGGAACATTGAACTGCCCGACATAGCTTATTAGGTATGTGTCAAGTGAGAGGTTCTCCATAAACCCGAGAAGTCTCTGCCTGCTGACAAAGGAGCGGAAATGTCCGATAACTGAAAGCAGCATCACTATGTTGTTGAATTCCTTCGCGCAGTAATCGTGATCTTTTTGTGCGTTCAGCAGTGACTTGTACAGCCCTGCAAGTTTCTCTGTCTGCATCTGCGTGTGATTGCCGCTGTAGGGCAGGCTCATACTTTTTACACAGTTCTTGAAGCTTTCATCGCAGCCGAGAACTTTTCTCGCGTCCATAGGGAAATTGCTGATGATCGGCTTTTTGTTGTCGGGGTAGAGTTTGGCGATACCGCGGCTCATCATGATAGTGAGCATAACTATCGGAGAAGCGCCGTATTTTTTGCAGACGTTCATAAAATCGTCCTGCGAAAAGCGCATTTCATACCGCCTATGACTGCTTTTGTCTGCATTTTCCGGAAGTCTGAACCCGTCGCTTTCCAAACCCTCGACCTTGCCCGCTGTTCCTTCGAGCTTGTGTTTATTCTCGCACGGGTCGATATACTCTGCATCTGACAATTCATCTGCCTTTTTGTGATGACGGGCATAGACCGCATCTGCATCATCGGGGGTATCGGCATAGTCCGCGTAATAATTTACCACAGCTTCGAGAAAGCTCTTTGCACCTCTGCCGTCGGTCAGTCCGTGGTGAAACGATATCCACAGCTTATTGCCGAGAAAGTTCACGCCCATAAGATGATAATTGTTGGCTGCGCCGCCGAGAGAGATCAGCTTGTCGGTATTGAAGGCTTTCAGCGGCAGCTCATTGATGACTGCGTAGAAATCACCTTTATCTTCTCTGAATTTAACACCGAAATACGGGTAACGCTCCAGTGTATCCGCTACTGCTTTTTCCAGCAGCCCGCCGTCTATGTCACGCTTGAAACGCACCTCATATACCTCGCTCGGAAGTCCTCTCGATCTGTAAAGATACGGCAGTCCCGCATAAACCTTATCTTCTTTTCTTATGTTCGCGTTTGTCATTGCTTTAGTCCTCCTTGAAGTTTATGGGTCTATTTTATCCTATGAATGTTTCCGAATTATTGCTGAATTGTTTCAGAATTGTTAAAATTCCGGAACTTATTGAAATTTGAAAAGTGAGGTGCTATAATAAATACATATCATTACAGAGGTGAACGGAAATGCTTAAAATACTTGTTGTTGACGATGACGCAGAGCTTAACCGCACTGTCTTCAAATATAGTGCTTATAGTGATAGGTGCAGCGATAGCCATACCCGCAAAATTCATCTATGACAAGGTGCTGAAAAGCAGACGTGAGAAAGCTGCGCCGGAGATAATGCGGCTTTCGGAGATGCTTGAAAACGGCAAATGAAAATATCCGTCCGGAAACAAATTATTCCGGGCGGATATTTTTTACAATTAACATTTCTGAAACATTTCAGCAACAATTCGAAAACAATTTAATGTTATTATGTCCTCAACAAATAAAACAACAGGGGGAAAACACAATGAAAAAGATGTATTTAGTAACAGGTGCGGCAGGATTTTTAGGCGGTACGGTATGCCGTCAGCTCATAGACAGGGGCGATAAGGTGAGAGCGTTCGTTCTCCCGAATGACCCTGCGATAAAGTTCGTTCCCGAGGAAGCGGAGATATGCGAGGGTGATCTTCGCGATATGGCATCTCTCGAAAGATTCTTCACTGTTGACAGCGATACCGAGACTGTGGTTCTTCATATCGCAAGCATTGTGACCGTTGACCCCGGATTCAACCAGAAAGTTATCGATGTGAATGTGGGCGGAACGCAGAACATCATTGATCTCTGCCTGTCCCACAAGGAATGCAGAAAACTTGTATATTGCAGCAGCACCGGTGCAATACCGGAAACACAGAAAGGCACGGCTATCCGCGAGACGGATAATTTCGACGCCGACAAGGTAGAGGGCTGCTACAGCCAGTCAAAGGCAATGGCAACACAGCTCGTTCTTGACGCAGTTCGTGAACTCGGTCTCAATGCCTGCGTAGTTCACCCCAGCGGGATAATGGGACCGGAGGATTACGCTGTGGGCGAAACTACCGGCACGCTCATCAAGATAATCAACGGCGATATGCCTATGGGCATCGACGGCTCATTCAATCTCTGTGATGTGCGCGATCTTGCGCATGGAACAATAATGGCGGCAGACAAGGGGACTGCCGGAAGCTGCTATATTCTCGGCAACGACGAAGTATCATTCAAGGATTTCTCAAAACTCGTCTGCGAAGAGAGCGGCTGCAAGCCGGTAAAGATGTTCCTGCCGCTCGGTATGGCGAATTTCATAGCAGGCATACTCGAAAAGAAAGCAAAGAAAAAGGGTGAGAAGCCGCTTATGACATCGTTCTCGGTCTATAATCTTGCCCGCAACAATGTGTTCGATTCCGGCAAGGCACGCCGTGAGCTCGGCTACACTACACGCTCATACCGCGAGACAATACACGACGAGATAGCATGGCTCAAGGCGGAGGGAAAGATCGCGTAATCTTCTTGCACGAGGGATTTTCGTAAAACCGTTCAGCAGTGGAAATTGAGCGAGTTGTAAAAATCAGAAAAAGGAGCCAAAATATGAAAAACAAGAAAAGTTGGGGTCAACCCCCGATATTCCGAAAGAAAATGGCATAACAAAGCCAAATTCCGAGGGGTCAGACAGGCGGAAATTCGCACTTTACATTGACGAGGACACGCTTGCAGAAGTCGGAGAAAAGTATGCCAATAGCGGCTGCCGTTCCCGATCGGAATTTATCGTAGAAGCGACAAAATTCTATCTCGGGTACATCACAGCCAAGAACAGCACGAAATATCCGCTGCCGGTTATGAATAGCATTATCCGTGATCAGATGCAGATTTGGAGATCACGGTTTATTGACACAAATAAATCTAACGGTTGACTTTTTACAAAGGATGTGGTAAACTATAAAGCAATGGAACGAAGCCTGTGAGAATGGAGAAAACGGCATGAAGTTATACACTATAATCGGCGGCGTCAATGGAGTCGGCAAGAGCAGCCTTTCCGGTGTTCTTTCCGCGGAGAACCTTGACCTGGGTATAATCATTGATACCGATAAAATGACAGCAGAGCTTGGCGGTGACCGTATATCAGGCGGCAAGAAAGCAATAGAAAAGATAGATTCCTGTCTGGAAAAAGGTGTGAATTTTACTCAGGAAACTACGCTTTCTGGCGCGAGAACGCTGAAAACCATACAACGTGCCCGTGATCTTGATTATACTATCAGGCTTTACTATATCGGCATCAATACTGCTGATGAGAGTATTGAGCGTATCAAAAACCGCGTTCGCAAGGGCGGTCATAATATTGCCGATGACGATGTAGAGCGAAGGTTTGAAAAACGCTTTGAAGATCTTATAAAGATACTTCCTTATTGCAATGAAGTCAGGTTCTACGATAACGAAAATGGCTTTGTCGATGTCGCAGAGTACAGGAATGGTTCGCTGATCATTAAGGGTGACTACACCCCGGAGTGGATAATTGAGCTGAAAGAATACATGGATATGGGCGAAACTATAACGCCCGTTATAGGATAACAATTGAAAATGGTAAGATCAGCATTTCGCGTTATGCGGAGTGCTGAATTTATTGTAATCGGAAAACCCCCGGCTGTGCCGGGGGTTCAATAGAGCTTTACTCTGTATTCCTGACCCGCGTGCTCAAATACCGGTTCAACTTCTGTCGGTGTATCATAATTCATACTGTCCGGCATGATAAGTGCAGGAAAACACGGCAGGCCGCTTGATCGGTCTGCCGTGTTGTTTTTATCTTATATAATATTTACAGTTCGGGACAGCTCTTAATCTGTCGGCTTCAACTCATATGAAACTCCGTTTGCCGAAAGAGTGATACTCTGCGCATTTTCGTAGTCAACCGGCGGGAATTCCAAATTAAGATAGCACATATTTTCTATCATAGTACTGCACCCGCCTTTGGTATCCCGGAAGGTGTTTGCACGCTCAATATCCGGCGTATATTCAACGCCGTCAACGGTAAGCACAAACTGCCCGGCGAACTTCTGAGCATTATTTCTTCCGGATATCTGTAAATAGTCTTCCATACTTTCGCGTATTCCGCAGGCAAGGCTGAAATATGAACGATGTGCGCCAAATTCACTGTAACAAAGCCGGAATTCTATATCGTCTGCTTCATATACAAGATCATCAGACAGGTCATACCAGTTCTGCGGTGCTTCCTTTAGGACATTTTCGGGGATAGCGAAACGGAATTGCATATCAACATTATAAGCCTGTACCTTGCCGAAGAAATTGTTGTATGTTATCCCGTAAAGGCCGAAATCGGAAATTTCTTCATCAAGGATATACGACTCTATGATCTCTCCCTCCGTAGGTATTCCTAATCTGGTGCGGTCTTCAAGGCTCAATCCCGTAGTACTGTCGTCATTGGCAAGTGTGTGAATGCTCACAATATCAAAAACGAATTCCTCGCCGCCTGTTATCCAATACGGAGGAACGCGGGCGCTTACATGATAAAGGGAAGGCTCAGTCTCGTCCTTAACGCCTTTGCTGTATGTTATACCATATTGGTCACGTTTTTTTTCAAATTCTTCGGTTCCTATCAGCTGGGTATAAACACCGATAATACTGTTGTTATTTACGATACCGGGGTCATTTATCGTGATGTCAACAAGCATCATCGGATCCTGCGTGTCGCCTGCTATTCCGAGTATCTGCGCAGTAAAAATATCCTTTTCGATTATCCCGCCCATTGTGGGATACTGCCCTTCTGCGTCACTCAAAGCATTGTCATCCGAATAGTTTCCGGCAGTATAGATGTAACCCTCATCGGCAAGCGTTTTTGTCGCACTGTCATCGAAATACTTAGTGAACATCTCTGACAGCCAACCGTAACCTATTGCCCCCACCGAAACCGTCAGTGCTGCCGCAGCCGCTATCGAAGCCGCAATAACAGCCGGCTTCTTTGATCTTAACTTTTTCTTTTCCATATTAACCGCCCTTTCTTTAACAATGTCAAACATTTTTTCATCGTCAGAAAAAGGGGCTTTTTCGCAAATCTCGGATAATGTATCCTCAAAAATATTCCTGTAATCGATCATCTGAACCATTCCTTTCATCTGTAAGAATATCTTTCAGCTGCTTTCTGCCGCGGCTGAGCCGGTGCAGCACCGAATTTTCGGAAGTGTGCGTGATCTGTGCTATCTCTTTTGCAGTATATCCTTCGTAATAGTACAGCTCCAGCACAATGCGCGTTTTCGGTTTCAGCCTGCTCATGGCTTCCGCCAGTCCACCGCCCTCTCTCGTGTCATAATGCGCCTTGTCTCCGGCAGCTTCCAGCGGCTCGAAGTTTCTGTACCAGTAAGAACGCAGCAGGTTCTTGCATCGGTTCACGGTACAGCGCAGCAGCCATGCTTTGATGTGCTCGTCGCTCTCGAAACTGCCATCGTAAGTGTACAGCTTTATGAAAACCTCCTGCGCGATGTCTTCCGCGTCGCTCGTATTATGCACATAGCACAGCGCCGCGCCGAGTACGCTCCTGCGGTACAGTTTTATACACCTTTCCAGCTCGCTGTCGTCCATAAGCACATCACCACCTTTTCTGTCTGAAAGGACCTTTCAATTATAATACAAACGGGAAACTTAAAACCTGCCATTTTTCAGATTGTTTACATATTCCCGAGTTTCGGCACAGAACAGTTCACAGCACCGTCACGGGAATATTTCATTACACGCTTTCCGCTTGCTTTCAATGCTTTTCCTGCCATATATGCACCTCCTTTCGCAGTGGATTATGTATTGACTTACGGCTTTATTGGTGCTATAATAATGAAAAACTTGTATGTGTAAATCGGAATTTGCGCCGAAGCCGGCGCGGGCAGTCCGCGGCTATATTCTTCAAGCGGCAGGTGCAGTAGTCGTATTATGTTATTTTCTGCTGTGGTAAATCGGAATTTATAGGAGCAATGAAACATGGGAAAAATACTTGGTTCTTGGAGTGGAATGAGAAAATATCTTGAAGAAGAGATGATAGAAGAAAAAATATGCGGCAGAGTACGATACGGTTGTACAAGATATGTTGGTATGGATAACAGCCACATATTTGACGTGTGTATTGACGATAAACAGATAAAGCGCTTTTCTTTGGAAACAGTTAATTCATATTTCATAAAGCAAGGGTATTCCGAAAATGTGTCACCTGTTGGAGTTCATGAATATTGGAGTGGTTTTTGGGATACTATGAAGAAATATCCTATGAGCATGAGAACGGAATACACAGATGATGAGTTCTGTAACGCACTTGAGAAATATAGGAATAACGACATACAGAATAGTATTTTTTCTGATGATCCCATTGTAAGAATGTTTGCTGTTTTAGATAGGCGAATTGGAAAAAGGACAATAGAAAAGCTAAATGTTTCTGAACAGCCTGAATGGCTGCAAATATTTTATGAGCTGAGGAAAAACAGTTAAATATTGATTTTTCTATGTACAACAGCCGTGTACGGAAATCCCGCACACGGCTGTTGTATTGAAATTTTCCATTATATCATTCCTCCGTAATGTAAAGCTTCAGATCAGACAATATCTGTTATTATTGTATCACACTTATACTAATAAATCAATATCGTTAAAAAAGTAAATAGATTTTTACAATTTTCAGAGATAATTGTCATATTGCCTTTCAGTGATAGATATATGCTGTTCTGAAATGCAGGTCAGGTCCGTACAGGAAAATCTTCCTGCGAAAAAAATGAAAAAATTCAAACTGTACTATTGACAATGGTACAGTTTTGTGTTATACTACAACTGTATTATCCGGAGTAATACAGTTGTAACAGTGAAAATATAAGGAGGTGCCGGTTTGTTTAAGATAGAGCTTGACGGGACCGCGAGCATACACGATCAGATATGCAGCGAGATCTCGAGACTGATATCCGTGGGAGTCCTTGCCCCCGACGAGAAGCTTCCGGCGGTGCGTGAGACCGCAAAAGCTCTCGGCGTAAATCCGAATACCGTGCAGAAAGCATACGCAGCCCTCGAAAAGAACGGACTTATCTATTCCGTTCCCGCTAAGGGCAGCTATGTCGCGCCCGGCGGTATGGCAGCCGAGGCGGTAAAGAAAGAAGCTGCCGAGGCACTGAGAACGGCAATGGAAAAGGCGGCGCTGACGGGAGTTCCCCGCGAAACCGCCGAGGAGATCATGAACGATATATGGGGAAAGAAGGGATAAAACTATGATAGAGATAAAAGACTGCGTAATGGATTACGGCGACAAGATCGCTGTCGATCATGTGTCGCTCACGATACCGGAGGGCTGCTCCTACGGACTGCTCGGTTCAAACGCGGCAGGAAAATCGACACTGCTGAAGCTGATGAACGGCATTTACCGTCCCACCGAGGGGAGCATACTTATCGACGGAAAGAATGTTTACAATGAGCCGTCGGTCAAGGAGCGCCTGTTCTTTGCAGATGATGAAACGGTGCAGTATTCGGATATGACGCTCAGAGATATGAAACATTATTTCGGGAGATTTTATCCGAAATTCGACGGTGCGCTGTTCGATAAGCTGGTAAAGACAGTAGGACTGCCGGAGGGGAAAAAGACTCACACATTCTCAAAGGGTATGAAGCGTCAGGCTGTTGTGATATGCGGAGCTGCCTGCAAGGCGGACTATCTGTTCATTGACGAAGCGTTTGACGGGCTTGACCAGACAATGCGCACGATAATCAAGAACATACTGATAGACGAGATGCTCGACAACCGCCTCACCGTGATATTCTCGTCACACAATCTGACCGAGATCGACGAATTCTGTGACCGCGTGGGACTGCTTCACGCGGGAAAGGTGCTGTTCGACCGCGAACTCGACAGCGTAAAGAGCGATCTCGTCAAGGTGCGGGCGGCATTTGACCGCGAGATCACCGCAGACGATCTTCCGGAGCTCGAAGTCCTGCACATAGGCAGACAGGGAAGCCTGACGGAGATAATCGCAAGGGGCGGAGCCGAAAAAGCAAGGGCAGCCGCAGAGAAGCTTGCTCCGAAGATCTGCGACCTTATGAAGCTGTCGCTTAAAGAGATATTTGTGTATGAAATGGAGGGTGTGGGTTATGACGGCTCAAAGCTCGACGAAGAATAGATTTTTTCAATACTATATGTACCGGTTAGGCAAACTGAAAAATCTGATGATAATACTTTCGTTTTTCGGTCTGATGACATTCCCGCTGTATTCACTGCTGCTCGAACGATACGCGGCAGCAGTGACAAGCCCGGTCGATCTCGAAAACGGATCATATCTGACCTATAAGAACCTGTGCGAAGATCTCGGCTGGAAATTATTCTATGCCGGAGTGCTGTGCGGTGTCGTGGTGATGCTTCTGATACTCCTTGAAGGCTTCCGGTACCTGCACAGGAAAAAGTTCGTCAATATGGATCTGGCTCTCCCGCTGACGCACACCGAGCGGTTTTTCGGCGACCTGCTTGCGGTAATTACGGCACAGTTCGTCCCGCTTCTGGCAATGTGCGGGATAGGAAAGTTCGCCGCTGCCCATGTGCGTTCGTTCAACTATTCACAGTATTATCAGACATTGGAGGTACCGCCCCCTGTACGGCTGTGTGAACGTATGGAGACTATGATACCGCAGTTCATCGTTGCGGCGCTTATGCTGCTTTTCATATCGCTGTTTGTCATAAGCTTCTGCGGACGTACGCCGATAGCGGTGATGATGACCGTTTTCGTGCAGATCGCGGTTCCTGTCATCACATTCACGCTGTGGTACATTTCCTCCTGCAACGCGTACGGTGCCGCAGGAGCATCATTCGGAATGGATCTTTCGCTGTTTTCCCTGCTGTCGCCATTCGGTTATCTTATGGCAGCGGGTTACGGGGATATGCACTATCTGCTCAACCGTTCGCCCTGGGGTTATCTGTTCATTGCCGTATATCTCGCGGCACTCTGCGCCGGAGCATACTATTTGCAGAAACACCGCCGCGCCGAGCGGACCGGCGAGCCGTTCGTCTATAAGTATGCCCGCCACGGTTTCACAGCGCTGTATATTCTCGCCGCCACAGCATTTTTCAGCGTTCGCATAATGCTCCCCGAACTCGCATTCAATTACGGATTCTATCAGTTATTGGGCGGTTCCGGCACAAATATGGATTCCGGAATATTCATAGTCCTGTGGTTAGCCGTAACACTGATAATACTGATCGTTGCGGAGCTGATCGGCGGAGGAAAGCCGAAACAGATACCGCTCACGGCGGCAAGATATGTCATAACGACAGCCCTCAGCTTCGGAATATGCGCCGGAGCGCTGATTACCGAGGGCTACGGCTATGTGACATATATCCCGTCGCCGATCGAAGCTGACAGTGCCAATATAAATCTCAATAACGGTTATGACTGGCTGTATTTCGATGTCCCTTATGATAAAGCGGCGGAATTACACAAACGAATACTCGAAGAGCGCCCCTTTGCGGACAAAAACAGTCCGCTCACAAGGGAGGACGGTGTCCGCTTGTCGATAATGTATCAGAACGGCGATAAATACGTTACCGAGCGCGTGTATAATGTTGATGACAGCTGCGTCCGCGATCTGTACAATATGTATTTTGAATGCGGCGGTTTCTCGCGGAGATACAACCGCGAAGAGAGCAGTTCCTACACATATCTTAACAAGGACTACCGCTGGGAAACGATCGAACTTACTCCGTCACTCCAATATGTGTATGCATTCCGGAACGGCGATGAAAGGATAAGAACAGACATTGATGTCGATGAACTTTACTCGGCAATGCAGGCGGACGCTGCGGAAGTCACCTTTGAAACGCTGTATCTCACTTCGTACAGTCAGCCTGCCTATATTCATATTTACCGTGAAATAAAGTATCCGAATGATGTCAATACCGGGATCGGCTCCGCAAGCGTAGGCGATCTTGACTATCCTGTTTATCCGTTCTTTAAGAGAACAGTCGCTCTCCTGGAGGAACACGGTATCGACCTGTTTACGGAGAAGGATTATTCGGCTTCCCGTCCGTTCATCGTCAAAATCGGAGAAGACGATATAAAAGGGAACACAGAAGTCAGACTCTATAACGCAGGTGATTATTTGAAATCCTCTGAAATTCACAGACTGTCACCGGATTCACCGGAGTTCACGGAACTTCTTGGATATTGCGCCGAAAAGTCCGCATACACCGGAAACGAGCGGTATTATCTTGCCATTTATAACCCGCCCGGCGCAAGCGAAAAAACCGCTGCGTATTACTATCCAATTACAGAAGCCAATACTGCAAGAGCCGCGGAAATATGGTCAGATGCCCCCTACGCAGATACCGAGACCGCGAATTTGCAGGCAGGACTCAGTATCTACGGAGAGGAGTGAGATAAAACTGTGCCGCAGTGAAACACGCTGTCCGGCATGATAACTGCATCAAAATACGGCAGATCGACTGATCGGTCTGCCGTGTTGTTTTTATCGGGCGAAAGCTGGATAAGGAAAGGTTTTTAAGATAAAAAGCGCACAGACTTAAGAGCAGTACCTATAAAGAAGTTTTGCCCCCAAGTGTTTAAGCGCTTAGGGGGCATTGTTAGATTCCTTTCGCGCGTGGCTTAATACCAAACGCAAATAAAAAGAAATAACCACCAAGCTTTCGACAGGACGGTGGTTGTTTCTAATCACTTATAACTGCTCCGAGAGCTGTACATTTTCTTAAGAAAAGTACACACATTGCTCTGTTGCTGTAAGTATTATACCACAGTTTCCCGCCGTTTGTCAAGTGGCTTTTTCTTTTTATCGGCGCGTCGTGCGCCGTTTTGGAAAAAGCCTTTTTGCTTCCTGCAAAAACAGGGCGGTT
>Ga0256405_10004913_pt1 | contig 24099 bp, 24 predicted proteins | sample RumenRJG_02DNA_FD_189096 | JGI IMG/M metagenome (GOLD analysis project Ga0256405, IMG submission 189096) | Bovine rumen microbial communities from Lethbridge, Alberta, Canada - RJG_02 | ecosystem: Host-associated > Mammals > Digestive system > Stomach > Rumen | place: Canada: Alberta... | reverse complement strand
TGGCGTGCCCCTCAAGAATAAGGGTGGCGTGACGGCGAAGAAGGACCGTCACGTTGGAACCAATCTTCTTGTAAACAGGGGTTCGCCCCTGGGAATCCCCCGGCTTTAGCCGTGGGGAGGACGTCAATGTATCTCGTATAATGCGGGAAATAAAAGAAACATACGCGATGCCGCCGCGCAGTAGATTACATCTCGCGTTTAAGCGGGAAAAAGGAAAACCAAAAAGGCGGCAATCATTTTCGATTGCCGCCTTTTTGTATGTTTACACGCTTATCGCTCTCGTAACTTCTATTTCAAAATCTTGCGCAGACAAAGTTTCTTTTTGAATTTCCTTTCCCTCTGTTCCAAAGTCTATTTTGAGCTTCGTCTTTCTGTGTGACATGAGGACAGGAAGAAGCGGGTCAATTTGCAAGATTGTATACCCTTCTTCTGCAAGTCTCTTATAAGTTTCTTCTTTCAGTTTCAGGAAGATGTATGTTTGCCCGGGAATGAGAACGTCAGGGAATGGCACATCAGATGGATATGCTCCCTTGTCCAAGAAATAAGCCCCAGCAATCTGGCTGGGAACATTCATTGGCTGCCAATCGAGAAGCGCATGAAGTTCATCTTCCGAATCTGCTTGTGCATATTTTACTTCTGGATGTTCGCAAAAGACTTGGTTCGGCGACGAGTTGAATGCAATCGTTCTGATGAACGGCATATAGCCTGTTCCCATGCATATCGGGCAACTCTCTTTGCCTTCGCCGTGGCAGACGGGGCATTCTTTTTCCATGTGGTAAAGCCTGCGGAATTGCGTGATAAGGCCAAAGCGTCTTTCTTCCTGCTGGACGCGCACCTGCATGGATGCCTTGTTGATGATGCTCGCTCCGTTCACGTCGCCAATCTGGAGCAGGAAGTCATAAAGATATTTGCGATAGAGCATGTTCTGCTGGTCAAGCTGGACGAGAGTCTGGAGATTCGTTTGCAGGTCTGCAACTTTCATTTCTCCGAAATTCTCGAACTGTTTTTCGACAACGAGCAGCAAGGCATGCTCGTTCTTTTTTTCTGCAAGTTCTTGCAGGTGCTCGAAGGCATCCCTGCTCCTCTGTGCCTTCCAGAGCATCCCATAGAGCATCGCGAGAACATCGTCATCGAGAAAGAATGCCTTGGTTCCTCTCTGGACAAACTGCACTTGCTCCTTATGTGTCAGGCTTTCAAAAGCACGAGAGCCGTTCCATGTCCTCAGGGCTTCCATCGCCGCATCCTTGTCCAAGTCTTCGAGTTCAACCGTCTTCAGTACACGGAAGATGCATTCTCTCTGGATTCCGAGCTTGCAGAGGTCAGCAAGGAAAAGGAACAAGATTTTCTTGTCTTCGAGCCCTGCAAAATTGCGATTCGAGAATTCTTCCAGCGCTTCTTCTGCGTCATCCCATTTTTCTGCTAGGGCTTTCCCGTAGATGAGGAACATCTGGTTTTCCGCCGTGTCGTCCATGACGGACAGGTATTCGAGCATCGGGGAGGCATCGTTTCCAAGCCTCTTCTCGATGTCCATGAGCGTTACAATCTCCGAGCTTGCAAGCCTGTCAATGACAATCTCCTTGATTTTCTCTTTGGCTTCTTCGTAGCGTCTGGCGCAAGTGAGAGCGACTGCCGTGAACATCTTCATCGTCTGGCTTTCCGGCGCTTCTTTCTCGGCTCTTTGGAATGCCGTGTATGCTTCATGAAGCTGTTCCATTTTCAGCATGCACCGTCCCATCAGCAGGTGGAATCCTGCGTCGTGGCAGTTCTCAGGAAAACGGGACAGCCTTTCTCCGAGAATCTCTTCTGGCTTCTTCTTCAATAGTTCTGAGTTCAGTGGTGTCAAAGGAACCATCCTTCCCTTCTGCGGCGTCGAGACGGCGGCGCAGTTCCTCGTCTGTGATGCGGAGCCTTCTCGCGATGACACGATAAAGCCTCTCCCTGCTGATTCTACCATCATGCGCCGCCCGATGACAATTTCCGCAGAGCTGGATGAGGTTCTCTGGAATGTCAGGGCCGCCTGCTCCTCTCGATCTCACATGGTGAGGCTCCCCCTTGCAGAGGCCGCCGCAGAGCTCGCAGGCGCTTCTCCTGCATGCGTCGATGGCAGCTTGCATCTTGATATTCGTCTTCCCTTTGGAGCGTCGCTCCTCTATTTCTTCCACCGTCATCCGGCGCTTGTTCCGAAAATCATCATATCGCATAAAAATCCCTCCTGAAGCTATTATATCGAACAAGTGATGGCCTCGCTCCGTTCTGGCGAAATTTTGGACGGTTTTGCTAAAATATACGAGGAAATTTTTTAAGAAAAGAGGGACGGTCGTGATTCACACATCTTATTTTGCGATGGCGAACAAACTCCCAGGCTCGATTTCCATCTATCCGAAGCCTCCAGCATGGTTTGCCGGAGACGTTGCCGGAGACCTCGCAGCAGACGACGACATGTACCGCAAGATAAAGGCGTACAAGATTTCGAAGCAGGAATTTGCCGACTACTATCTCGGAGAAATTCTCATGCAGAGAAACCCGAAGGAGCTTCTTGACGAATATGACGGGAAGACGCTCCTCGGGTGGTCGGCGGATGACCCGTATGACTGCCGCTTCATCTTCCAGCAGTACATGAAGTATTATGTCGGCGACGTCGTGAGGGAGCTCTCGAAGAGGGAAATCGAACTCGGGATTCGGTACGACTGAGCACGGCAAAAGAAAAGGATGGAGAATTTGCAGCTCCTGCTCCTGAAAATCACGATTTTGCAAGCAGGTTCGTGCAAAAAATCCACCCTTTCTTTTGCTGGTTTTCTGAACCCGATTCCCGTGGGAGATAGAATGAACATGCAGGGAACATCCAAGCCCCTGCTCAGAATGGAAAAGGAGTGATGCTTGTGGCACAGGTACAAGAATATGATGCCTCCGAGATTCAGGTCTTGGAAGGCTTGGAAGCTGTCAGGAAGCGCCCCGGCATGTACATCGGGAGCACGTCCATTCGCGGCCTTCATCAGTGCGTGTACGAGATTATCGACAACTCTATCGACGAGGCGATGGCTGGCTTCGGAGCGGAAATCAACGTAACTATCCACAAGGACGGCTCGATGACCGTGCTCGACCACGGGCGCGGCATCCCGGTCGACATGCACAAGAGCGGCAAGCCTGCCCTCGAAGTCGTCCTGACGGAGCTTCATGCAGGAGGCAAGTTCGGTGGTGGCGGGTACAAGGTCGCGGGCGGCCTTCACGGCGTCGGTGCATCCTGCGTTAATGCCCTTTCGAGCCGCTTCGAGGTCAATGTCCGCCGCGACGGGCATATCCACCATATGTCTTTTTCCCGTGGCAAGGTCACACAGGAGATGGAAGTGACGGGGAACTGCCGCAAGAATGACACGGGAACGGAAATCACGTTCTGGCCGGACGCAGAGATGTTCGAGACGACGGACTTCGATTACAAGGTGCTCCGCTCCCGCTTCCGTGAGCTCGCGTTCCTGAACAAGAATGTCACCATCATTTTCACGGACGAGCGCGACGTTGACGAGGAGACGGGAAAACCGCACACGGAGTCCTATCACTACGAAGGCGGTATCAAGACCTTCGTTGAAGAGCTCGGCAAGAAGCGGGATGCCCTCATCAACGAGGATGTCATCTACATCAATGCGGAATACCACGACCGAATCATCAAGGCCGACCCGGAACAGCCGGAGACGCAGGCAGACGACCTCGTGGAAGTCGCTCTCCAGTGGAACGACAGCTACACGTCCCGCATCTATTCCTTCGTCAACAACATCAACACGGAGGAAGGCGGCACGCACCTCAACGGATTCTATCTCGGCCTGACGGATGTCATGAACAACTTTGCTCACGAGAAGAAGGTCTTGAAGGACGACCAGTCGTTCAGCCGTGATGACGCGACGGAGGGCCTTGTCGCCGTCGTCTCCATCAAGTTCATGGAACCGCAGTTCGAAGGGCAGACGAAGGGCAAGCTCGGCTCGACCGAGGCACGCAAGGAAGTCCGCGATGCAGTCGTCGAATTCCTGACGCGCTTTTTCGAGCAGCATCCAGACCAATGCGACAAGGTACTGGAGAAAATCGGCTATTCGGCAAAGGTGCGTGAGGAAGCGAAAAAGGCTCGCGACCGCGCCCGCAACGCCAACAAAATCAAGAACAGCGGAACTCAGAGAATCGAGAAGCTGGCGAACTGCTCCTCAAAAGATGCCAAAGAATGCGAAATCTTCTTGGTTGAAGGCGATTCTGCGGGAGGAAGCGCGAAAAGCGGTCGAAATCGCCGTATACAGGCAATTCTCCCGCTTAGAGGCAAGATTTTGAATGTCGAGAAAGCCTCTCTCGATGCGGCGTTCAAGTCGCAGGAAATCGTGAATATGCAAAGGGCGTTCGGATGCGGAATCAACGAGCAGTACAACGAATCGAAGCTCCACTATCACAAAATCATCATCATGACGGATGCTGATGTCGATGGAGCCCACATCCGTTGCCTCCTTCTGACGTTCTTCTACCGTTACATGAAGCCGCTCATTGATAACGGGCACGTCTACATCGCCCAGCCTCCCCTCTTCCGCATCAAGAAGGGGAAGCAGATGTGGTACACCTACAGCGACGAGGAACAGGCCGCAAAGCTCAAGGAAGTCGGCATGGATGGCGTGACCGTCCAGCGCTACAAGGGTCTCGGCGAGATGAACCCTGAACAGCTCTATGAGACGACGATGGACCCCGAGAAGCGCACGCTTGTCCAATGCACCGTTCGCGATGCAGAAGAAGCGGATGACACCATCAGCCTTCTCATGGGCGACCAGGTTCCGCCGCGCCGCAAGTTCATTGTGGATAATGCCCACCTGAGCTCCCTTGATTTTTGATGATTTCCGAGCCCTGTCAAAATGACAGGGCTTTTGTTGTGAAACGGAGGTTTTCTTTTTGTCTAGCGCAAATGCATATCTGCTGGTATGGGCGTTTCGCCTCTTCTCTCTCTTCTGGGTATTCTGTTCTGCGGCATCCTTTTCTTGCCTTGCTTCTTCTGGCTACGGGAAACCAACAAAAGGAAAGGATTGGATTTTTGGCTCCATCCCAATGCCAATTCGCGATTTCACGGATATCCTTTGCCTCGCTTCCATGTCCTGCCTCATCCATTTTGGGCTCGGAGGTTCCATCGTCCTTGGTTCCGCAATTCTCGGCTTTGCCTATCAAAAAGTGCAATGTTGCACTTTTGTTGGCAAGGCAAAAGTCCAGCCTTGTCTCCGCCGCTCATGGATTCTGCTCCTTCTGTCAAGAGCCGTCATCTTCGTCCTTGCCGTTGATTTTTTCTTCTACTCTTCTTTCAGGATGCTTGGAGACCTCCTTGCGCTATAATAGCCAGCGAAGGAGATGATTCTATGCAGGACAAGAAAAAGATTGCCCTGACGCTTGCCATCATGACGGCTTTCTGCTCGGCCCCGCAGTTCACGGAAGCCGCGACAACGAATCAGGCGGCACAGCAGAGATACCAGCAACAGCAGAGGGAATTGCAGCAGAAACGCATCCACCAGCAGAACTTCCAGAACCAGCTCTACAACGCATACCAGAACGGCGTGAATGCGTATCAGGCGAAGAACTACAGCACGGCGGTCAGGTATCTGTCGAAAGTCGTCCAGTACGAGCGGAAGCAGCAGGTATACGCCATGCTCGGAGACAGCTACTTCCACCTGAAACAGCCCTCGTCTGCGACGAAGTACCTTTCCCTTGCCGTCAGTGCAGGGGCAAAGGATTACACGACGCTGTCCGACCTTGGGTATGCGCAGATGGACCTCGGAAATTATTCCAACGCCGTGAAGAGCCTGCTCGCGGCCTCGAAATACTATCAGAATGACGCCGACCTTTCCTGGAACCTCGGCATCTCGTATGACAAGCTCGGCAACCATGACGGGATGCTGAATGCGATGAAGAAGGTCGTCACCATCCGCCCAGACTACAATGCAGATGCCTACTCGTATATCGGCATCATCTTGAACGAGAAGAAGGATGTCAAGCAGGCGCTCAAGTATTTCCAGAAGGGCGTGCAGGTGTTCCCGAACGATGCAGGCTTGAACTTCCATGTCGGAGACAATCTCTATGCCCTCGGCGATTATGAGGGATGCCTCCCGTATTTGCAGAAGAGCCTGAAAGCCGACCCGTCGAATCTGGATGCCTACTGGACGCTCGGCATGGCCTATGTCCAGCTGGACGATTTGGATTCTGCTTCCGGCGTCTGCGACACCATGAAGAAGATTGCGCCGAAGGATTCCAGAACGATTGAGCTCTGCAAGACTGTACAGGAAAAGGTTCAGCAGAAGATGCTCCAGCAGCAGATGGAGCAGGACATGATGAACCAGACCATGCAGACAGCCGACGGTACGGATTCAGCCGCTGATGCTCAGGCGCAGACTGACAATGCGGCGATGCAGATGGCGATGGGTCAGTGATGGGGTGATGAATCATGCAGATTAGCGACATCCTCAGCAAGAAGGACGTTGAGAAGTGCCAGAAGGTAGCGAAGCGCTCCGACTATCTCCGCAAGCGAGCGGAGAGAAGTCAGGCAAGGCGCATCGAGGTACGCTTCTGTGCGTTCCGATAAGCACTTTCAGCAAACAAAAGGGCGGGCGATTTTTTCGCCTGCCCTTTTGTTTTTGTGATTTTGCCAAAAAGGCCAGAAATTCGAGCTTTTCGGAGTCACAAATTTCCTTCTTTCTCCCTGCAACTTTTCTCGATTTGCCATATTTTGCACAAAACAGCCTGTTTTTGCGTCGTTTTCGGATAGCGAAGATAGGCTCTGCTAGAATATGAGTATCGAAAGATGATTGCAAAAAAGGAGGTTCTCTCGTTCACAAGACTCCACAGCAAGCCGTGGAGATTGGCATGTCATCGTCTTTGAGCACCTGGACCTCCAGGGGAAGAAGCACGGCAGGCTGGCGCAGAGGCTCCACCTCTGGAACGCCAACGCCGTGCAGAAGATGGTGGAGGACATGGCGCACAGGAACGGCATCCGCGTCAGCCGCGTCAATGCTAGGAACACATCGAAGCTGGCATTCGACGGTTCGGGTAAGGTACGCCGGGATGACGGCAATGCCAGCTTATGCACCTTCACGAGCGGGAAGCGCTACAACTGCGACCTTTCCGCAAGCTACAATATCGGGGCCCGTTACTTCATCCGCGAGCTCCTCAAGCCCTTGCCGGTGACGACAAGGCGGCAGCTGGAGGCAGAAGTTCCTTCGGCTGTCAAAAGAACCACTTGCACCCTGAGCACGCTCTCTGGCCTCAGTGCGGCACTTTCGGCTCCACGCCGGAAGCAGCTGAGCTCTGCGCCCTATCGTGCCGGGGCAGTCCGGCTCCCTAAAGGAGCTTCTGTGCCTTTTTAAGGACACAGTGTTGGAAGCCCTCGACTTTAGTCGAGGGAAGGTTCACAAGGTATGAGGAAGGGAAAAATCCCATCCCTTTCTTTTGCTGGGAAAAGGAGGTGGAGCCGCACATAGCGTGCGGCGCTCATTATGGCAGAACTCGAAGTATTCAATTCTATCCTTCGCACGAGGGATGGCGGCATCTACGGGCTGAATGTGACGCAGAATTTCTATTTCATGCGCTCGCCGAAGCTCTTCGTCACTATCACGAATCCGCCTGCGAAGGATAGTACGACGGGGAAAGGCCGCTATGCGAAGGTGTTCCTCGACATGACCGAAGTCATCGGCCTTATCCGCAAGCTGAAGGCTGGCGTGGCGCACAACCGTTCCGACCAGGGCAAGATGGAGCTTTGCAAGATTTACAAGGGCGGGCGGGACAACAAGCGCCGCTTCGGCGTCGACATTGTCTCCCGCATCTTCACGGTGTATGCTGAGAAAGGCCGCATCTTCATGAAGATTGAGCTTTCGAAAGGCACGCAGGCGATGACGAAGAACAAGTTCGGCCAGTCCGTGCCGGGCGTCGTGAAGCCTGCTGGCGGGCCTGCCCTTGAGACGGTCAGCTTCGCCCTGAACGAGGACACGGCGCTCAATTTCGCCTTCATGCTCGACAAGGAGTACGCGGCCTGGCGTGCGGCGCTTAATCTGGACTTCCTGTATCATCAAGACAAGTACGCCTATCACGGCGAGAACCGCAAGCCGCAGGAAGCCGAGCCGCCAGCGGGTGCAGAAGAAGCCGCGTTCTGATTTTCCGAGCCGCTCCAAGGCGGCTCTTTTTATGAAAGGAGACCAATATGCCAGAAGAGGTCAAGCCGATGGGCAAGATTTTGAAGCGGGACATTTCCGAGGACATGAAGAAGTCGTACCTCGACTATTCGATGGACGTCATTGTCGACCGCGCCCTGCCGGACGTGCGCGACGGGATGAAGCCCGTTCATCGCCGCATCGTGTTCGACATGTACGAGGAAGGAGTTCTTCACAACAAACCTTATAAGAAATCTGCGAGAACTGTAGGCGATGTCTTAGGAAAATTTCATCCGCATGGCGATTCAAGCGTGTACGGCGCTATGACGCGCCTTGCGCAGGACTTTTCTCTCAGGTATCCTCTGATTGACGGCCACGGAAACTTCGGCTCCATCGACGGCGACTCCCCTGCCGCGATGCGCTACACGGAAGCCCGCATGGCTCCCATCGCCGAAGACATCATGGAGGACATCGACAAGGACACTGTCGACATGATGGGCAACTACGACGAGACGCTGAAGGAGCCGAAGGTTCTCCCATCGAAGATTCCGAACTTCCTCCTGAACGGCGGGAGCGGCATCGCCGTCGGCATGGCGTCGAATATCCCGACGCACAACATCAACAATGTCGTCGATGCCATCAAGGCGATGCTCGACAAGCCCGACATCACGGATGACGAGATGATTCGCTACATCGTCGCTCCCGACTTCCCGACAGGCGGCATCATCATCGGCAAGCAGGGCATCCACGACCTCTACACGACGGGGCGCGGCACCATCCGCATCCGCTCGAAATACACGGTGGAGCCTGTCGGCAAGGGCGACCGCCAGCAGATTGTCATCACGGAAGTTCCGTATGGCGTCAACAAGGAAGCGATGGTGCAGAAGATTGACGACCTCGCGCACGGCGATGACAAGGTCCTCGCCGACATCGCGGAAGTCCGCGACGAGTCCAACAAGGAGGGCATCCGCGTCGTCATCGTCCTGAAGAAGACGGCGAACGTCAGGAAGGTCCTGAAGACCATCTTCAAGAAGACGCCTGCCGAGCAGAACTTCTCCGGCAACATGAACGCGCTCATTCCAGCGAAGGGCTCGGTCGTCCCCCGCGTGCTCCGCATCACGGAAATCGTCGGCTGGTACATCCGCCACCGCAAGGAAGTCCTTCGCCGCAAGTACGAGTTTCTGCTGAAGAAGGACCAGAAGCGCAAGCACCGCCTCGAAGGTCTCATCACGGCGGTCAACAACATCGACGAAGTCGTCACCATCATCAAGGGCTCGAAGAACCAGCAGGAAGCGTCCGAGAAGCTGGCGAAGAAGTTCGGCTTCGACGAGCCGCAGTGCAAAGCCATCCTCGACTTCAAGCTCCAGGGCCTCATTGGTCTCAACCGCAAGGCGCTTGAAGACGATTTGAAGGCCACGCTCGCCCGCATCGCGAAGTACGAGAAGATTCTCGCCGACGAGAAGGAGATTGAGAAAATCATCCGCAAGGACTGCGACGAGATGGTGGAGAAGTACGGCGACGAGCGCCGCACGAAGGTCATGGGTCACGAGCCGAAGGATGACGAGGACGACGAGCCCGACATCCCGCAGGAGGACGTCATCGTGAGCCTCACGAACACTGGCTACATCAAGCGCATGCCGACCTCGGCCTTCCGCTCGCAGGGCCGCGCTGGCAAGGGCGTGAGCAACAGCGCGAACAAGGACCTCGACATCGTGAAGAAGACGTTCTTCTGCAACACGCACGACACCCTTATGTGCTTCGAGAAGGACGGCAAGGTCTACAAGCTCCCCGTCTCCAAGATTCCAGAAGGTGCGAGGACGGCACGAGGCCAGTTCCTCGCGGCCATCCTCGGGGCTTCTGGCGACATCGAGATTGTCTCTGTCATCGCCTGCAACAAGGACACGCAGGAGCAGGATGTCCTCATCTTCACCCATCTCGGTGGCGTGAAGAAAATCAAGCTGGCAGACCTCCAGACGAGCCGCATGTGCGTGCAGGGCATCAAGCCGAAAGACGGGGACTTCGTCATCAACGCGCTTCTTGCGGGAGGAACGGAGAACGCCGTCATCGCGACGGCTTGCGGACGCCTCCTCGCATTCCCCCACAAGCAGCTCATGGCGCATGGTCGTGCCGCTTCGACAGTGCGCGGCATCCGTCTCGTAGAAGGCGATTATGCCGTCAGCGCCGACGTGTTCCGCACGGATGCAGAAATTTTCACGGTCGTGAGTTCCGGCTACGGGCGCCGCAGCCCTGAAAGCGCGTACACCGTCCACAACCTAGGCACGAGCGGGAGCACGAACTATAAGCTCAAGAAGGGAGAGTCTGTCGCCGCCGTCATCAGCGTGACGCCGGACGAAGACCTCCTTATTGCGACGAAGAACGGCAAGATGCTCCGCACGCCGTCCGAGCAGATTTCCTCCGTCAACCGCACGGGTCGCGGCGTCCGCGTCCTGAACCTTGAGGGCGACGACGAGATTATTTCCGTCACTGCAATCCCGAAAGAGACGGCAGACGACGATGAGTAGGATTAACTTCCGATATTGTTCCACATGGAACAATTAACAGCATATATAGGAAAAGCACTCCATTTTCGGAGTGCTTTTCTTGTTTTTAGGCATCCATGGCTTTCAGGAAGAACCCGTCAAGCAAGAGGCGCTGGTTCACGTTTGCCTGCAAGCGATGGTTCGTTTCGCTCGACAGGGCGAGGAGCGCCTTGATGCGCTGGATGGGGAAAGACGGCAGGATTTCCGCCATCACTCCCGCCTCGTCCTTGTTGTAGAGCATGGATTCATCCCCACCCTCGGACAGGACGAGCATGTCGCGGACGAGCATGCCGAAATGGAGAAACCAGTCGGCAAGCCTCTCTCTCGGAAGCCCTTCCATGTCGGAGCCGTACTGGAACACGTCCTCCGGCAAAAAAGAAGGGAGTTTTTTCAGGAATCCGATGACGTTTTTTCGTACTTCGGTTCCCTCTTCCCGCAGTGCAAGAGCCTTCCCATAGCTCCCGTCGGAAAGAGCGGCAAGCCGGACAGCTTCGCTCTTCTCAATACCGCGCAGGGCAAGAGCTTTCGCAAGTTCCTCTCGCGGGATGCCTCCGAACCCGATGTTCATGCAACGAGAACGGATGGTGTCAAGGAGCGACGACCGTTCCCTCGTGACGAGGATGAAGCAGACATCGCCCTGAGGCTCCTCGATAGTCTTGAGGAGGCTGTTCTGGGCGGTCTCGTTCATTTTCTCCGCATCGTCAATGACGATGACGCGCTTCTTTGCAAGGAGCGGGAGCCGCGCCGCCTCTACCTGCACCTTGCGGATGGCGTCGATGCAGATGGACTTGACGGCCTTCCCTTCCGGCTTCACCTCGTAGTAGTCTGGATGAGAGCCGTTCAGAAGCGCCTTGCACTGGCGGCAGGAGCCGCAGGGACGGCCAGCATAACTTTCGCAGAGGATTTCTGCGGCGAGCGTGCGGGCAACCTGGAGCTTGCCGATGCCTTCTGCTCCATAGAACAGAAGGGCGTGAGGCAGGCGTCCAATCTTGTGGAGCCCGCGCAGACGGTGGATGTTTTCCTTGTGTCCGAGGATTTCGGACCAAGGACGGAAGAACGGAGCTTCTTCCGTGGACAGATTTTCTTCGTTCATGTTTTCTTCTCCTTTCGGTCAAAGACAATAACTTCTTTTTTAGGATAACGGTTTTTCCTTCTCCCTGTCAGGGAAAGCGAGACTCTCTGGAATCGTGATTTGGGAGGGCGGATGGTACAAAAAAATTTCATCCCTTTCTTTTGCCGGCAAACAAAAAGCCCATCCCTAAAGGATGGGCTGAGAGGTGGACGGCTTTAGCTTATTTCTTCACACGCATCGGCATGAAGACGAACTGGAAGTCGTCTTCCTCTCCTTTCGTCTCTTCAGAGACAGAGAAAGGAGAACCTCCGCTAATAGTGCCGAGACCGAAGCTCAGCAAGACACTATTGCGGGCTTTGAGGAACAGCGGAAATGTTGCATCGACCCCTTCATGATAACCAACGATATTCGCTGGCTTCATGAGCTTCAACGGAACTTCGACATGTCCAGCTACATCCGAGTTTGCGCTCAGGATGAGCGTCGACGTGTCGACCCCACTGATTTCACAGGCAGTCATGTGGCCTCCTTCACCGATATTGGTGAGGAGGCTTACCGCCTTGAAGGCTGAGAGGACATCAGCCCTCTTGATAAGAACTTTGACAGGAGGTTCTTTTGCAAAAACCCCTGCCAGCTTCGTCGCAGCATCAGCCGCAGCAAAGAGACGAGCGTAAAACTCTCCGTCTTTGGATGCCGCTTTCACGACATTCTTGAAAATGGAGATTTTTGTCCCTTCCGTCATTTTCCCGACGAACGGTGCAGGGACGCAAGCCTCCCAGTTACCAGAAACCGGGCCAAGAACCTGTTTGATGCAGGCGCTCGGCTTTGCTGCAAAAGCGGTCATCTTGCCGCCCTTGGCGACAAGGTTCACGCCCATGCAGAAAGGACGCGTTGCATCCTTCTCAATAACAGAGGGAAGGATTTTCACCTTCTCCTCCATCTTTTCGGTGACTACGAATTCACCGAGAAGAGACGTATTGTCAGGCTCGACGAACGTAAGCCCAACTTCCTTGTCTTCGATGAGAGGAAGCTGGAACTTCATGCCTTTTGCATCCTCCAGATGAAAAACGCTGTCGGCATAGAAGCCGACCTCGTCTTCCGCGAAGGAAGAAAGGCACATTCCCAAGATGCGGTTGTTCACTGCAATCTCAGGGAAGGCATCTCCTTTGTAGAAGACGTGCGTGCGAGCCTGCTCAGAGGCTGCACAGGCTGTGATGACCAGCTTCTGGCCATCACCAGAAATACGAATGTATTTCTGTGTTGCGTCGCTGAGAGCGACGACTTTCAGAGCGTTATCAAAATCTTTTTTCGAGATGCTATTCATAAAGCAATCCCCTTTCTGGCCTATAAAGGCCCATGTCCTTATATCATCCAGAATCCAAAGGATGACTTCACGATTCCATTGTATTTCCAAGCCGTTTGCCGCCAAACGAATGCGGCGTTGCTAGAATAAGGAAAAGGGCAGGAGCCAAGGCTCCCTGTCTCTGGAAACGATAATATCTGTGGCGAAAGCCGAACCTTGAAAGGAGGGAGCGGGCGTTCCTCCCCTTACGGGGCACCTGCCCGCACATGCTGATGGATTTCAAGCAGAAGCAGCCGAGAATCACGAAGGCAAGACCGAGAGCCCGTCATCCGAAAAACGAGAAGAAGACCTATGTCGTAGACACCAACGTCTTCCTTTTCGACCCGCATGCACTCTACCGCTTCGAAGAAAACGACATTGTCATCCCGGATGTCGTCATGGACGAAATTGACAATCACAAGTCCGAGCAGAATGAGCGCGGGGCCAATGCCCGAGAGTTTGCCCGCCAGCTTCTCAAGATTCGCGACCAGGCGAAGCCGGGAGAAGACCTGCATTCAGGCGTGACGATTGCCGACGGTTGCGGAAAGGTTCGCATCGGAACTGCCATCATCGGCTATCAGGGAGAGAAGGCCGACAAGCTCATCCTGCTTGCGACGAAGCAGGAAGGTCTTTCGACAAGCCCGAACTCCACAGTTCTCGTAACGAAGGACATCATGCTTCGCGTGCGTGCGGATGCAGAGGGCGTCATCGCGGAAGACTACCGATATGACCGCATCCTCTCCCCGACGGACGGTCCGTATCTTGGTCGTTCGGTCGCTTGGGTGGACAAGGACGCCCTTGCTTCCTTCGTGAAGGACAAGACGCCAATTGACGCAGAAAAAAATAAATTTTATGAAGCGACGGGCGATATTTTCCACCGGGAGTTCTTCGAGAACGAGTTCATCGAGATGCTTCCTGCCGACGGTTCGTCAAAATCGGAAGTTCTTGGCCGCTACACAAACGGGCATGTCGTGCCGCTCCGTTATGCTCAGATGGCTCCGTCCGGCATCCAGCCCATCAACATCGGCCAGCAGTTCGCTCTCGAAGCCCTGCTTGCTCCGCCGGAAGTCGCTCCTCTCGTCATCCTGAAAGGCCCTGCTGGAACGGCGAAGACCCTCCTCTCCCTCGCGTCTGCCATCGAGGCATACAAGGGAAACCGGGAGCTCGGGTATTCCTACAACCGCATCCTTGTGAGCCGCCCTGCCGTCGTCCTTGATGAGCCGCTTGGTTTCCTCCCCGGCACGGAGGAGGAGAAGATGTCTCCGTTCATCCGTGGCCTGAAGGACAACATGCTTGTCATTCGCTCGAAGGACAAGGAGCTCTCCCCTCATGAGTATCAGGAAGCCCGCGAAGAGATTGACGAGAACTTTTACGACATGATTGACGTAGAGTCTCTGAGCTTCCTCCGAGGCCGCTCCCTCCACAACTACTTTGCCTTCTTTGACGAGATGCAGAACGCGACAACGAGCCTCGTGAAGACCATCATCACCCGTGCTGGCAACGGCACGAAGATTGTCCTTGCTGGCGACATCGAGCAGATTGACATGCTCTACCTCAACGCGAACTACAACGGGCTCACCTATGCATCCGAGAAGATGAAGGGGACGCCGCTCTGCTGGCAGGTCACGATGAAGGATTCGGAAAGCTGCCGTTCAAAGCTCGCAAAGGAAGCGGCTCTGCGGATGAAGGACAGCGCACAGCAAAAGAAGAAGAACTGAATTTTCACCTGACCAGAGGCGAGGATGCCCCCACCTCAAGCGGCGAAGCCGCTAGGTGGCGGGTCCATTGACAAATTCTTTCTGGAAAATCGCGATTTTTTTGGAACTGGGAGTTCTGCTAGAACAAAGGCAGGGCTCCCAGTTTTTTGTTGCCCAGATTTTCCAAAGGAGGGATGCGCTTTGGCATCAAGGAGAAAGAATGTGGAGGCGAACCTGCCGTGGATGGCAGAAGAAGCCGCCTTCGTGCAGAACGGGCTCCTCTGTGTCGAGGAAGTTGCAGATAAGGACGAGGACGACATCCTGCCGTACCGCAACTGCTACGCCGTCGTGAGGCTGGAAGGAAGCGAGACAGAAGAAAGGCTCGAACAGATGACGGCATCCATGCATGCGCTTCTGGAACGTGTCAGGAAGTTCGAGCTTCCTGCAAGGAAGGCGATGGAGAAGAGTGCCATTCCGAATCTGCTCGTCTATGATGAGTGCGCGGAAGAAAGTTGTTTCGAGCATCAGGAACGGGCGCTCCACATCTACAAGGAACACAAGAAACAGATTCCACTGGTCGTTGCCTAGCCAGGCCGAACAAAAATTGAGCCCTGTCAAAATGACAGGGCTCATATTCTATTTCTCAATCTTCTTCTTCGTATTCATCGAAATGGTCTTTGATTTTGAAGACCGCGAGGCCGTAGATGGCGAACCAGAGGAGGAGGACAAGAGCGCAGTCACGGGCAGCGGCGTCCGTAATAGCGCCGTAGTCGGCAATCGGGAAGCCGACCGTGTAGTTGAACGGGAATTCGACCTTGGTTGCGAAAAGCTCGCTATCTGAGCCGTAATTCACGCGGACGTATTCCTGAAGGTCCATCTCGTCAACGCTCTCCTTCGACGGAGCCCCATAGACGAGCCAGAGCGTCTTCGTGTCGCCAGCCTCCAGTTTCGTCGTGTTGCCGCAGCCAGCGAAGAACCCGATTTCATCGAGGACCTTCGCCCATGCGAGGTCCGGCGTGATGATGTCGTCGTCGAGCGTGCGGAGATTGAAGTTCTCTGCCTTGATGTCAATCGGCGTATCGCTGATGTTTCGGATAGTCAGGCGAAGGATGAACGGATTGATGTCAGCATCAGGATTCTCGCGGTTGAGTGCGAGGTTCGTGTCCTGCTCTCCCGTGAGCTCGGGGACGGAATGGTCATACTGCTGTGCGAGAGTCCGCAGGTACATGTTCCATACAGGGAGGTCCATGCGGTACGCCATGTCGATGTAGACCTGCATCTTCCCGATGGCGTATGCCTGCACCCTCTGGTCTGTCGTCGGATTCACCATCGTCACGATGCCGTCAGGATGAACTGTCTTCGAGCTGATGTAGATTCTGGAAAACAGGAGAAGGACTCCTGTCATGGCGATGAAGACGACCGCCATGATGATTCGGAATTTCTTCTTGTCCAATGAAACGCAACGAGCCTGCTTCCAGGCGGCGTTGCCCCACCTCCTTGTTATGGGTGTATGTGATGCTTTTCGCAGGATTTTCTTTTTGATATTCTAGCAGACTTCTGGCAGATGGACAGCTTTTGCTTTCCCTCCTGAAATTGCGATTTTCGCCTTCTGTGAGTGCAATATTGCACTTCCCTTTCTTTTGCTGGATCCTTTCGTTTCACATCCAGAAAATAATTCAGCCGCATTTCCTTTGCTTTTCTTCCATGCCGGAATAGACAAAATGATTATTGCTATAATAAATATAGAGAGGATGACAAGGAGGTTTTCTTATGCAGGACTGCATGTCATCAAGCAGAGCGGAAGATATTGCTGTCAGGCTGAACGCGCTGACGGCGGAAGTCTATTCCCTGCGGGAAGAATTCGACAAAGTTTGTGCAGAGAGCGGCATTGACAAACGCCTCATCCCTGTCTACGACAAGCCAGAGAAAGTCAGCGACTGGATAGCCCGTCATGGCTTCCTGCCGCACCAGTACAATGCGAACAACACGGGGATTCCGCTGGAAACCCTGAAGCAGCTGTATGAGAAGCAGGCTTGCCGGGAAGAGCGGAAGAAGAAGCACATCACTCGGAAAGATTCTTTCGAAATTGATGGTGTAGTTTTTGATTCCATCAGCGATTTCGCGAAGAAAATGGGCATTCAGCGTGGTTCCGTCTATACAGCAGCAACAAGAGGCAGGATGACGGCAAAGGAAGCCTGCCAGAAGATTTATCGCCGCCATCAGGAAGGCTATGAGCTTGATGGAGAGAAGTTTCCTTCAAAAAAAGCTCTCGCAAAAGAACTCGGCGTCAGCTATGGAATCTTGTGCTGGTATTTGGAGGAACACGAAGGAGAGAAGTCTTTTACAAGGAAAGATTTTTCAAAGAGCCTGAAAGCATACAAGGAAAACCACAAGCGTAAGCCGACGCGGAGCACGAAGGTGTCCATTGACGGGTATGAATGGCCTTCGATGACAGCATTCGTGAAAGACATGGGTCTCTCTTCTCTGTCCGCCATTTATTCTTATGCAAGGCTTCATGGCATCACGCCGGAACAGCGGATGGTAGAAGTCTTTCGAGGAATCAATCGCAGGCCGGGACGCAAGCCGAGAGGAAAGAGGTGATGAGGGATGCTGAGTGAAGCCGTTGTTGGCGTAAAAGAAACGCTGAAAGGTGTCATCAAGACAGTCACGTTCCATAATGACGAAGACGGATATTCCGTTTTCAAGGTCTTTGTCAGCAAAGACAAACCTCTTGTCCCTGTCATCTGTTACGCCCCGAACATGAAGGCTGGAGAAGAGATTTCTGCCGTGGGCTCTTATGTAAACGACCCGAAATGGGGCATCGAATTCAAAGCGACGAATATCGAGATTCCGATTCCGCAGACTGCCATCGGCGTAAAAAAACTTCTTGAGAATGGTTTCCTTCCAGGTATCGGCAAGGTCATGGCGAAACGACTGACGACGATGTTTGGGGAGAAAGTTTTCGAGACTATCGAGAATTCGCCAGAAAAGCTCCTTGAGATTCCCGGAATCACGGAAAGGAAGCTTTCCAGCATCTGCGAGGCTTACAAGGAAAAGATGGCGGAACGGAAGTGCCTTGCCTATTGCAGCCAGATTGGCCTCACGCTCCACATGGGAGAGAAGCTTTACAAGTTCTATGGCGACCGCCTGTACGATGTTCTTGAGAAAAATCCTTACCAGCTCATCTATGACATCGACGGAATCTCCTTCCTCAAGGCTGACAAGATTGCGCAGGGAACCGGAATCACTCACACAGACCCGCACAGGGTCAAGGCTGGCGTGTTCTTCGTCATGACGCAGATGACGGACTTCGGGAACTGTGCGTTTCCTTTGAAAGATTTCATTCAAAAGGCTGTTGAGACTCTGGGAGTCCATGAAAAGCTCGTCCGCAAGGGCATCGAGGAATCCATCGAGGAAGGGCTCATCATCCTTGCGAAAATCAAGGGAATTCCATGCCTCTTTTCCCGCGTGATGTATGAATCGGAACAGCGGGCGGCTTGGAACATCTCCCGCATCCTCTCCTGTCCCGCTTGTTCCTCCATCCTTCCTGTTGATGAAGAGGTTGCCATCTTCTCCGCCGAACAGGTAAATGGCATCCGTTTGGAAGCGGCACAGAAGAGAGCTGTCAGGATGGCGATTGAGAACAATCTCCTCATCATCACGGGCGGTCCTGGTGTCGGCAAGACGACCATCGTCCGCACCATCATCGACATCTACGAACAGGGCGGCAACAAAGTCTTATGTGCCGCCCCGACAGGACGTGCGGCAAAGAGAATGTTCGAGTCCACGCACAAGGAAGCAAAAACGATTCACCGTCTCTTGGAGTTCCAGCCGGAATCCTATTCCTTCAAGCATAACGAAGAGAATCCGCTGAAGGGCGACCTTCTCATTATCGACGAGTGTTCGATGGTGGACATCCGCCTGATGGACTGCCTGCTCCGTGCCGTGCCGGACGGGATGCGCGTCATCTTCGTTGGCGACGTCGACCAGCTCCCGTCAGTCGGCCCCGGGCAGGTGCTCCTTGACATGATTCGTTCCGAAAAGCTCCCTGTTGCTCGTCTGACAGAAATCTTCCGGCAGGCAAAAGAAAGCCGAATCATCGTTGCCGCGCATGACGTAAACGACGGAAGGATGCCTTCGCTGGAAAACCGCAAGGGTGACGACTTCGTGTTCTTCGATGCAGAGACGCCGGAAGAATGTGTTGGCAAGATGATGGCGCTTGTGACGAACTTCATTCCGAAACGTCTCGGCGTCAGCCCCGTGAAAGATGTCCAGATTCTCTGTCCAATGAAGAACGGCGCGATGGGGACAGAAGCCATGAACGTCAACTTGCAGACAGCCTTGAACCGCAACGTGAAGATTGAGAAGACGAGGCAGGCTCTGACAAAGGGAGCCGTCCCGGCAAGGGTCATGAAGCTTGGAAATACGGTCTTTTATATCGGTGATAAGGTGATGCAGATAAAAAACGATTACGGCAAGGGCGTTTTCAATGGCGATGTCGGGTATGTGGAAGACATCCTCCCGAAAGAACAACTCATGACTGTCGTCTTTGACGAAGGCAAAAGGAAAGTGGAATATCTTGCTGAAGAGATTCGGCACCTTGCCCTTGCGTATGCCTGCACCGTTCACAAGAGCCAGGGCAGCGAGTATCCTGTTACAATCATTCCTGTGATGACAAACCATTTCATCATGCTCCAGCGAAAGCTCCTGTATACTGGAATCACCCGTGGGGAGAAGCTCGTCATCCTTGTCGGGCAGAAGAAGGCTCTGGCTATGGCCGTCAAAGGCAAGCCGGAAGAGTTCAACCGCTGGACGAAGCTCGGCGAGTGGATTCGTTTTTTTGCGAGAGGCTGAGGAAAGACGCCTCTCTTGCGCTTTTTCACAAAGGAGGTGTCAGCGGTTCTGCGTCATTGTGGAGCCGCTTTTTTCGTGAACTATCTTCTGCTTTCCCGTGCGGTGTATTCCGCGCCATTCATCCTCTATCTTGCCTATTATGTCATGCATGTTGATGGCGGCGTCCTCGACAATATGACGTTCCTCCTTGCCGCATTCTTCTGGGGCGTCGCTTTTCTGTTCTCTCTCGTCCTGTTCCACATGTCGAAGCGGGTTCAACCTCTGATGCTCCTTCATTTTCTCTTCATCATAGATTTTTCCGCTTTTGCCGTGATGGCATCAACAACGATGAATCCCGTATTTTTCCTGTTCGTCCTGCCTTCTTCCTTCGCCACGGTGGAAGCTATGCGGAATCAGGTCATTGGAATCCTCCTGCATTTCCTTGTGTTCGGAGGGAGCTTGTTTTTCCTGTGGTCGCGTTCCCTGACAGGCATCCTTGGCCTTGACTATGCTTCTTCCGAGACGCTCTGGGTATTCTGCGTCGTCCTTTTCTGCATCGTATGCCGAGGAATCCTGAGCGCTCTCGATGACAAGACCGTCTTGACGGTCTCTGAAAAAGAAGACAGTGAAGCAGAAGGAAAGAAAGAATATGACTTTGGGGAAGAATACGACAAAAATCTGGAAGAGCTTCAACAAGCCAACGAGAAGATTCAAAGCTTGCAGGAAGAAAATGCAAAGCTGAAAGAACTGGCTGTCTCCCTTCGCAAGGAAATCGGTGAGCCTGTGCAGGACGACAATCTCCTGCAAGACCCGACGAAGCGCCTGAATGACAAGTATCAGCGGATGATTGAAAACATCGCTGGTTATTACAGCTCCTTCATCAAGACGCTCCACCATTCTGCAAATCTCAAGAAATCGGACGAGATAAAGGATGTCATGAAGAATCTTGCCGCCGCCAGTGGTGCTGGCTATGTCGGGCTCTTCACGATAAAGAAGGACGAGCTCCGCCTTGCAAACTCCTCCAACCGCATGAACATCGACGACATGGGGAGCTTCTTGCAGTCGAAGGACGTGCTTGACGGCATCCGCCATGCTTCGGTGAGCGAGGAGAATATCTCGCAGGAATACGAGGATGGCATGTCCTCGAAATTCATCAACATCCGGGAGATTCTCTATGTCCCCTACAAGATTTCAGGAAGAACGAGCATCATCATGATGTGCTTCAGCAAGATTGACAAGAACATGGTTCCGCACTACTGCAACCTTGCCATGCTTGCATCGAAGCATATTGCAGAACTCTACTGACTCGGAGGTTTTATTATGCGGATTCTTGACGACCTGCCGAAAGGTTCCGGCCTTCCTCCCATCTTCTTTACAAAGAAGCCTATGCTTTCTACTGGGCTCCTGAGCTTCGACTATGTATCTGGCGGCGGCTATCCCATCGGGGACATCACGGAAATCTACGGGGAATCTGGCTCTGGAAAGACGGCTTCCGTCCTTCGGAGCATCGCGCATGCGCAAGAGGAAGGGAAATACTGCGCCTTCATCGACATGGAGCATTCTTTCCCTGCTTCTCTTGCCGAATCTTCCAGCATCGACTCTTCGAGGCTCTTCGTCCTTTCCCCGTCATGCGGAGAGGATGCCTTCTCCATGATGAGCGAACTTGTGCGGACAGATGCCATCGACCTCCTTGCCCTCGACTCTGTCACAGCCCTCATCTCGAAAGATGACTTGGAGCGGCGCGTTTCCGAACAGGAAGATACTGTTTCGAGCCTCCTGAAAAGACAGCTTCCAGAGTTTCTGACGCTTGTCAAGGCGTCGAACACCGCTGTCGTGTTCATCAACCAGGTTCGTTCCAACATGAAGCGGCTTGGCTTGCCGACAAAATCGACAGGAGGCCGCATGGTGAAGCACTATGCCGCCCTCCGCATCGAGACATCCTGCGGGGAGATGCTGGAAGGAAAAGGCAGGATGGTTGGACGAGAAGTCCGATGCGTCGCAACGAAGAGCCTCTCCATATTCCCGGGCAGGAAAGCTTCCTTCGACGTATTCAACGACATCGGGGCGGACGATGTCCGATTCTTCGCAGATGTTGCAGAACGCCTCGGCAAGCTGTATTTCACGGAAGCATGCTCCATCCTTTTCAACGGCAGGGAATTCCAAAGCTATTCCGCCCTTCGTTCCTATCTCAGAGCCGACGGAAAAGCCTGTTCTGATAGAATAAGGGAAGATGCCATCCGTCATTGTGGAGAACGAGGAAGCTGGTGAGCCAAGAAATCGTGAAAAAGGAAGCAGTCATTGCAACATCCATGCTCCTCCTTTCTTTTGCTGTTCCCGTTTGCGCGAGGAGCCTTCCTGATAACTCTGGGGCATTTGACAGCTACCAGGAACAGGACCAGCGGATGTTCGAGAGGCAGAAAGAAGTCAACAATGCCCCCGATGGGCTGGATTCCAAGAAAGCCGAAATGGACAAGCGTTTCTCTGACATGAAGAAGCAGTTCGACGAGAACGGCAAGAAGATGGGAAACGACAACGGCTTCATGGAGAAGAAGAACAACAAGAAAGATGATGGGACAGCAGGGTTCAAGAAGAATGACCCTGCGACCAGCCTCGGAGAGCTCAAGGGGCGGTCGGCCGAAGACAATGATGTTGTCTCTCGACGGGGAAGGCCGGAAAAGGAAGACGAAGAAGCCGAACCTGTTTTTGAGGAATCTCCGTCAGAAGATGCTGAAGAGGAACCATCAAGACTGTCGGCTTTCGTGAAGCACAGAGGGTTGGAGATATTCGTTGGAAGCGCCTTCCTTCTCGGTGCGATGATGTTCTTGTATTCCCAGGGGACGAAGAATCCGCCTGAGGAAGAGCGAAAGGAGTAATCTTTCATGTGGGTGATTTCAGCAGCAGACCCTGCCGCAGGCGTCGACCTTGTCGGCCTTGACAAGTTCGTGTTCACGCAGACAGACCAGAATGGGCAGCAGCTTCTCGGACAGGATGGAAAACCTCTCCTTGACCATTACGAACTCGTCGGATATGGGTTTGGAAATTTCAGGCTCACCCTGTTCTCTTCCATCTCTGAAGACGAAGTGAACGCCGCGAGCAAGGCCATCTTCTACGAGATGAGCAAGGGAACGGAAATGTTCGACCTCATGCAGTACATCACGGAACAGAGAGAGAAAGCGGCAAAGAAGGTGGCGGAGAATGGATGAAAAAGAATCCATCGAAGCCCTGAAGAAGCGCGTCAATCGCAAGACGAAGATTGCGCTTGCTATATTTGTTGTTGCTTCTCTCGGCTTGGGAACATATATTGCGACAAGCGGCGGAAGTGTCACGAACTCCATCTTCCAGACGGAGCAATCGAAAAAAGACGGAGGCCCTGCATACATGGAAGACCATTCTGGAAATGCTCCTTCAGCGCCTGCAAAGGAAGAAGGACAGGAACCTGTGAAGCCGTCACCGAATACGACCGCAACGATGGTTGAACATCCTGACACTCTCACCCTTTCTGGGCGTGACTTCCTGCTGTTTGACGGCGACGTGCTCCTCCCGCTCGATACGGAAGCTTGGTCGCAGTACCATGTCCCAGGAAGCGAGAACGACCTTTATGACGGTATTGACGAGTTCTATGTGAAAGGCGAGACGCCGCAGGATTGGACGCAGAAATTTACCGTGCATCATGTGAAGAACCCAGTGGATGATTGCAGCGTCCTTGCCGAAAAGATTGTGAACGGCCTGATTGCGAACATCATGGAGAGCATGGATGCTGGCGATTTGTCCTTCAGTCCCGACAATATCTCGGTCAACTATGTGAAGAAGGACAAGGACAATGCCCTTTTCTACTGGGGAAAGAAGAACATCGAGAACGTACCTGATGAGACGCAGTTCGTCCGCCTGTTTTCTGCTACGTACTCCAAGAAGATGTACTTTGTCACATACACGCTCAAGATGAACATCAACGACATGTCCGTAGAAGACATCACGAAATACATGAAGACACTGAACTCGATTCAGGAGCTCAAGAAGAACGAGGCAGGAGGCCAGCAGCAGTGATAGAAGCAAGAAAATATCCGCGAACGTCCATTCAGGGCATGGAAGGAACCTTCAGCAAGGACAAGGAAGACTGGGGCCCGATTCTGAATATCAGCAAGGGCGGCATGCTCCTCCAGCTAGGAGGAGAAGAAGCTCCTGAAGTCGGGGCTGTTGTCCGCATCCGCATGAAGCTCCTTGGGAAGGAAATCCCGATTGCTGTTGACGGCAAGGTGCTCCGCTTGCAGAACGGATGCGTTGCCATCAAGTTTGAGAAGACCATCGACTTGTCTGCGGCCATCCGATGAGCGAAGAAGAGCAGATTTTTTCAACTGATTCGAGGCGAGGATTCCCCCACTTCAAGCGGCGGAGCCGCTAAGTGGCGGGAGGAATCGCCGACCCCACATCAAACATAACTTGACCGCTCAAACGTTGCCAGCAAAGGAATGGGAAT
>Ga0256405_10004911_pt1 | contig 24101 bp, 26 predicted proteins | sample RumenRJG_02DNA_FD_189096 | JGI IMG/M metagenome (GOLD analysis project Ga0256405, IMG submission 189096) | Bovine rumen microbial communities from Lethbridge, Alberta, Canada - RJG_02 | ecosystem: Host-associated > Mammals > Digestive system > Stomach > Rumen | place: Canada: Alberta... | reverse complement strand
TCCTTTGACTATCTTATACGCAGGTTTAGCATTGGCTGCTTCTTTTAACAGGTAGTCGTTGAGTTTGATCACTCTGTCGCCAAAGGCTAGGCATTTTGCTTGTATCGAGTCAGAAATCTCGCTCATGCTTCAAAATGTATAATGGATGAAGATCTATTCTATGGGAAACCATACTTCTTTTACAAATGCTTCTTTATAAAATCCACAAGGGACTTAGGGATATCTGATAGTTCAAGATTAAGGTCCAGTTGGGTTTCTTTACGGATTTCATTCACTCGATTATTCTCAACAGAGATGCTTTCAGTTTTCTTTTTTCGAGTGATGTTCAGCTTCATGGGGTGTTAAACTTAATCCGTATTTTTCTTGCGTATTTCAAAAATTCTTTGTAATTTTGAGCCGGACATATGAGTCACTACTGGTTGAGAGATGAAAGAATCTTGACACCGACATTAAACATCTGTAAAGGCTTGATTTCCACTTGATTCCCTACTGGTTCCATTTGTTTGGGATATGTTTGGGGAAAATTGATTTTCAAAATCGCTTCTTAACTGATTCTCAGCGAGTTAACTGCTGCGAGTTGTAACGATAGGAAAGCTTTCTAACACTAAAATCAGCACGCGCCTTGGAATAGACACAACCATAGTGTCGAAGGTCAAGATTATCTCTGGCTATACCATCTCTATCATTATTTCTATTTCGCTGAATATTGGATGTCGTATTTGTCTGTAGATCTATACGGTGATGGAAACCCATCTTATTAGCATGTTCTGTACCTGCTGATACTACAGCATACAGATGACCACCTACTTCATATTCAATCCTTTCAAATGCCTCAAATGGACCAAGACATAGAAATGCATTCAGCGTTGATAATATCGTTGTCTTGCCAGTTCCATTCTCCCCTGCAAATACAATAGTATCGTATGGCAATCCCGTATTAGGGTTTACCAAGTCTAATTCCAGATTTCCTATAACTGGGTGATTATTGTATTTTATCTTGCGTATCTTCATATCATCATTGCAAGAGCTTGGCTCCTGTTGGGAAAACTCTGGTGGGGATGGCATAGAGCCATTTAATATATAACTTGACATACTACATCTTAGGTCTCGTTATGCGCGATTATCACACCTCTACGCCTGCATGTTTTAATTCGTCAAGCAATTCAAATTTCCAATCTCCATCATATGAGAGTGTTAGTATTCCTGATATATCGGAAGGTTTTTCAATATCTCCACGTACAAGCACACAGACTTTTTCGCGATCTAACTTCGCCATAAAATACCCCAACTCCAATACAACATTCTGCCTTGCGCGCTTAAATATCTGACCATCAACCTCAGCATTGTCGTCGGGAGACATTAATACAATTGCGAAAGCACAATCTTTACTGTAATGTTCAAATTTCTCGATTATTGTTCTATTGCCATTAGGCTTTTCATCTAAAGCGACAACATCAAGTTTCAACTTAGAGCGCAAGAAATTCTCTACTTCGAGTTTCATAAGCCGATCATGTCCATATACCACAAAGACCTTTTTACTATCCACTTCTGTCTCCTTTATATTATTACTTGAAGCAATTGCACTACAGGGTATCAAGTCTATCTTGTTTAAAAGAGACTCCAACACCGTTATCTCGTCACTTATGATCTTCTGGACCAATGTAAAATAATCAGACCTCTCTAATAGACGAAGGTTACCTGCATTTGAATACGTCTCAAAATAATCATTGTCAGGGTCATTAAATGAGCGTCTCAGCAATTCTTTATTATAATCATTCCATATGGTATATTGTTGGCTGAGTCTCTCTTTCTGTTCCTTGTATGGGTCTCCTATTACATTTTCCCATCCCCTAAAATTCGCTGGGGCTGACAATATTTTAATATCCTGCAAGAGTTTCCCTTGAGCAATTTGTTTACTCAATTCCTCAGAGAATCTTTCTCTTTGAATTATTAATTCGCATCTATTGTCTGAAGCCATAACAGGTGGGTATAAAGTTTGCAACCATCTTTGTGAGGGGAATTCTTAAAGCCTATCTATTACCAACACACTCTCACGCAACTTTCCAATATGTCCACTCTGCTGAGGACTAGTTTTCAAATCGCGAGCCTTCCTTATCTCACGCACTTTAAATCCACAATCCTCAGCTATATCGCCTATTATATAATCTACTGGGACTTCAACTCCGAAATAGGCAGAATTAGCGACATTGAAATAAATAACTCCACCAGAGCGCATCTTCTTAGCAAATTCGGTAAACAACAACTGCATATCCTCGAAATAGCCACATATCATATTCAGTATATCAGAATTCCAACTCTTGGCATCTGTATTCTTCATATCTGCCAGGCATTGTATCAAACGGGGATTATCAAGTGGTTCAATATCAGAGTACTTCACCTGAACATGAGAGCGGATTGTACTCTTCCGCAAGGCTTGCAAGTCCTCATGGCTATTCACTAATTGCAAAACCTTCAGTTCCAACATGTATATATCCGTGTAATCTCGAGAATTCAGATAAGGAGGAGAGGTTATGATTAAATCCAGTGAATTGTCAGGGACTTTATCTATATTCTTTCGGACATCACCCAAATAACAAATTTCTGAATTATGCACATCTGTGTTCTGTTCTGTCAGGATTCGGACATCCTCTGCAATTATTGTATCAATCTTTTCAAGGAACAAATGATGAACCTCATCTCTGCTAATAATCCTGTTGCTCCACCCTTTTTTGTATGACAGGCATTTCCCATTTCGGAACATATTGCTTGTTTGCAGAATGATTGATGCTAATACTATCGTAAATAGTTTGGAGTATCGCTCATCATCAACTTCTGTCCTTATAGCGTGACGTATGTCTAGGAGTCCATCAAGGGATGTGTCGTGAAAATTCCATTTTTCTTTACCCTCCTTCTTTATTACCGTATCACCAAAGGGTATGATTTCCATTTTGCGTATATCTTGTATCGGGGTGGATAAAGAATCAGCTACCTTATCTCTGTAATATGTCAACCTCACTTCATTGTAGGCTCTCTCTAACTTCACCTTTGCCAAAAGATGCATAAAAGGGCTTACTTCAAAACTATAACAACGAATGCCATGATTCTGTAATTCCACTGGGGTAGTTCCACTACCACAGAAAGGCTCTAATGCACATTTTGGGGGTGTAGGCAATTCCCCTAGGATATCCTCAATAAACTCCTTGGAATATCCCTCCACAAATGGATACCAACGATGTACAAGAACATTTTTGTTCTTGTCAAACATCATAATGGAATCGTATTTTTTGGTGCAATCAATTAAGGAATACTTTCTCATTTTTAGTTCATCTCGGATTCTCATTCTTAACCCTAAAATCGTCAAATTTCTTGAACCTAGGGTAATACTTGCGCAATTCTTCTGGCACATCGGTTTCAGTTATACCCAGCCCAGTATCAGGAAGATCGTCTTTCCGGGCATCAAACACTGCCAGATAGCCATACTTGACATTCTGCCTTTCTTTTAATAACTCTTCTATGTATTCTACAACTTGTTTAACCGCAGCAGGTTTTATACGTGTGTTTGCATCATATTTGGTGGCTATACTATCACCAGCCGGTCCTATGCTCTCGCCAACCCATTTGATTTCAATAAAATAAAGATCATGGCCTCCTTCATCTATCAACTCTATATCTAAACGATCAAGATCTTCTAACATAACTTCCCTATAAACAACAACCTTCATGTGTTGCTTAATATAGTTACGAATGTCCTCATGAAAAAGATATTCTGGTTTATTCTTTAATAGATGCTTGTGTTTAGAAATAAAAGCATCCTCAGTCTCAGTAGATTTCATTAACGCATGTAACGCTCGTAAACCTGCTTTATCAACAAAAAACTTCAAATATGTATCTTGATGGGTAAGACTTACACGATAGTCATTTAAAACATCTTGCAATTTCTCAATAGGTTTTAATTCCTCATACCTATCCTGTTCTTCAAGTGTATAGAAAATCCCATCGCCAAAATCTTCGCCATCAATAAAGTAGTTAACTGTGGCATTAGGAGCAACATGAAATACTACCATATCATTTACCGCGAGTGATGCTAAATAACGCCTTGGCTCGTTTGTTCCAGACGGGAATGGTGTATTACTACTATTTATGACAGACAAATTAGAATCTATCAGCACGGTTCTGTTTGCTAAAAAATCTTTTGAAATGAACAATGCATTAGACCTAATATCTGCATCTTTACATAAATTCAAAAGATCGCTTTTGTTTATAAGCAAAACCCTATAATCCGTTTCCGGGTTTTTTCGACGGCATTCCGCAAATAGGGAAAACAGGCGTTGGAATTGCTCTGAATCCTGAATGCCGTCTGATGTCCGGCGGTAAATATATTTTGCTTTATCGCTAAGATAGCTTTTAAACGCCTGGTTATCCGCAAACTCCATCATAATCTATCCCCCTTACCTATAATCTGACTAAACAAATAATCAAAGTAGAGACTAATATATTCTTCTTGACTTATAGAAGTTGTATCCTCAAGCGTTTCCTCAAAAGCCTTTCTAAAATTACTGAGAACTTTCAGCGTATCATTCTCGGGATTAGTATTAATCTCAGAGCTGAGATTTGCCTTAACAGAATGATTATACTGAGGGTCATTAACAATGAAACTGAATATCTTGCTCTCCCCATATTTACCTAGAATGAGTAAAACTGTATCTATCCACTTTACCTTCTCATCAGTCATAGCATCTACGCCATCTAACGAATGTAAACTCACATCGCCGTCTTTTTCACCCAAAAGTCGCTGTGATGCCAATAAAAACGTAACACTTTTTTCCACCAATTCTGAATAGGGACCAAAAATAGACACGTTAAAATGGTAATATCTGAATACATTCTCATCATCATGATTAAACGAATAGAGAACTTTCATCAAATATACCACACGCTGCAATGAGTTATAGCTGATAGTGTCCCAGCCAATCATCTTTGCATGAGCGATTATAGTCATTATGTCAGCATTGGCCAACAGTAGTTCTTCGCGTGCACTCATTATAATCTGCTTTTTATCTCGTTGTATATGGACTGTATCATTTCGTTCGAACCTTGAATAACAGACGTTTTTGCAATATCTGGCAAACCTACCATTGAGAATCTTACATTATTGTTACTTGTAAGATAATTAACAAATGAACTATTATTCAAATTCGACGTTATAATCACAATATTCGGGTTCTTCAAAAATTGAATGAATACATCTGCTGCATTCTGTTCATAAGAGAGGTCCAAACTACTATCTGGGGTCTCAACAATATAGAAGGATGGACTTTGATAGAAAAATGTGAGAATACTCATCCTGAAGGAATGGTCAATAAAGAATCGTTGAGACTCAGACAGCGACTCCTCCTGCTTTCGTATCTTTCCATCGATAATAGGATAAAACCTTTTCACACCCGTACTATCGTGGTCTGCATATTCCAATGAGCATGGAACTCCCAAAAAACGCCCTGCATAATCTGCAAAAATGGAAGAAAACCGAGATACGTTTGCCAAAACCTCATCCTCAATTCTTTTAGTAAGAACTTGAGCCTCGGATGCACATTCAATACTTTTCTTTTGAAAGCTTTCTTTTTCAGCAGCAAGGCTGTTTAACTGATCATCTAATGCTTGCAACTTATCAGGTTCTTTTTCTGAAGATCTTATATACTCCAACTCACGCAATTGCTGTTGAAGAGTGCGACGCTGCAAGTCTGTCTCACGGTAATCTTTATCTAATTGAGATAAGGTTTCTTCTATTGCACGAATTTTTCGTTGTTTGTTTGCTATACTCTGATAAATATTTTTGTGTTCCATCAGAATTTCCTTGTACTTCGCCGTGAGTTCTGCATTGGCTGATTGATGAATCTCATTATTACAAGCAAAACAATGATTTGTGCCATCATTGATTTTATCAACTAGATCCAGAGCTTCTTGACTACACATAGGGCAAAGATGGTTCATCTGGATATTCTTTACAAACACGTCATAGAGGGGATGAAGAGTCTCCCATAATGATGCATTTAGGTCACGCTCCAAACGTTTCTTTTCATCATCAAGTCGTGAAGCATTTAAACTACTTCTGTTGATTTCTCCTTGAAGAATTGAAACTTCATTATTTAAACCTTTCTGTTTTTCACGAATTGAGACTAACTTCTCCCCAACTGATTCTATTTGACTTTTTAACGACACTATATTTACGGTTGTCGTCTTCTCTTCTGTTTCGTTTGGGGTATTAGAATTTGTTCTCCCGACATACTTGGTTATCACTCGCATGTCCTCTGAGCGGTGTCGTGATAAACTATCGTAATATTTAGCCTGCCGTTGCAATTCCTGACGTTTTATGTTTAATTCGGGCTCGTTAAAGTATTTATTAAATAACTCCGTCTGGACATCTGTACGGCCATCTATACCATCATTCCAAAGAACTGTATTATGATTTTCGCCAAAGAATAATATCTCGTTAACAAAAAACACTAGATCATCAAATGTAAGATTTGAGTATTTCTTTATTAACTCTTCGTATTTATGTAAAAGATATGTGTTTCTCGTATCTCCTTCTAATCGTTCATAACGATCTTCTGGTATTATTTGACCTTCTACAGATGAGCCGTTAATTTGCACTGACAATAGACAACCTGTATCTAAACTTCGCGTAACTTTGAAATTAATCTCCCGTATATTAAAATTCATAGTAATCAGTGCTTCTCCATTAGCCTTGATTGTGTCATCCTTTCTTGCAGAAAAAAAATCAGATTGATATAGCAGGCGCTTAATTATGGGGCGATCCATATAGGTTCGGGTTATATCCATTGCTTTTCTGTAAAGTCCAATAAGCCCGAATCTGATAATGTTTACAAAAGTAGTCTTACCCATTCCATTTCCACCAAGGATAAGATTAACTCCTTTGACAAAATCATAAGTATAATCCAATCCATTCGGATACAGTGTATAATTCTGCAAATGAATAGATAGCAGTTCTGGTAGATATATTTTACGCATATTATTGAACTTGATGTCTAAATGGCAGCCAACTTCTCATCTTGACCTTTCATCACTAGTTCTCATAGTATCTGTTGGTATCTTCAATCTAACACGAAGGTTTATACCAAGTTGGGAATACCGTTCAACTCATTCTGAATGTACTGGAGGCTGGCGATTTTATCCTTTGTCTCTTCGAGGTTGAGGCGGCGGGTATTGTCGGGGCATTAATTAATGATTCACAAGAGACTTTACTCATCACGAACTCACGCAAGATCACATTATTAGTCGCATCTTTTATTGCATCGCTATATCCAAAAGCCTGCAGCCATGCCTTCATATCCTCTATCGTATGGACATCCCCCTCAGTATCTCCTCCTTCAACGGCTCCGTCACTTGACTATTGTCGACTTCCTTCGCACCTCGGCAAATCAAGCGAGCTCGTTTGCACTTGGTTTGGCGTCAGTTATCTTGATATTCTTGATTTTTGTTTCCTTGAATACCATAACGTTATTCTCAACTTCAGTATCTTGTCTGGAGGCAGGCTCCTGTCATCGCTTAATCATAATAGCTTAGGACTTATGTCTGCCGCCTGATACGCATAACGTACTATTTTTGTCTAATAGGAAATGGGAAAACTATTCTGACACCTCAAGGTCAATAACCCTCTCTGTTCCTGACAACTCATCGTTCTCAATAGTCTCATACTCATATTCCGGCTCTACATGTATAGTCAGTTCACCTTTATCTAGGAACGAGCGGGAGCTAAGACACCATTGCAACTTGAATGTACCAATATCATGAGGGGCATGTACAAACACCTCATCAAAGGAATATGTCATTTGTGGATTCAAAGTGTCTATCCTTTGTGTAATTCCATCCTCATTGGCAAAAGTATCCGTTTCTCGTCTAACGCGGAGAAACCCTAACGAATCATTTTCTATGCTTTCAGCAAAAGAAACCCGTTCATCACTTGAAGTGATACTAATGTGTAGGTTGTCCAGCGCCTCGCTACCATTATTTTCAAACAAGAGTTTGATTGGTGCTTTACTCAAATTAGTGGTCTTTGTGTTCGCTTTTACTGTTACCATAGAAGCAGGTACCACATTTGTATGACTCAACAGGGCCTGCTGTAATTTCAAGGGATTGTTAACAATATCAACGAAACTTGGCTGTGCTACCTTAATAGATGATGCAGCTTTATGGGATTCCGCTACATAGTAAATCCACTTATAACGTGGCCTTATGGTTATCTCGTCCACACTGCCATCATTTGTCTGAAATAGAACAGCACTAGCATACTCTGGAACATATGCCGCGCGTTCTTGGTCAACGTCCTCGATAATCTTTCGTAACCAATGATGCAAATTTCTTAGACTGTTCTCATCATTGAAGAGCGTTATCGTATCATGGTTAATGTCGAAAGGCATAAACTCAAGATGTTCATTTTCATTTTTGTTCAGCGAAGCCAACACAATCATACGATTCTCACCTTTAGCATGAAGGGCATAGCCATATTCATACATAACATTGCTGTTGGGCATGTGTTTAGGCAAATCGTGACTTCCCTCGGGAGGCATATAGGTAATAATTGGTGTCAGGTCAGCAAGGAAAATATCACACCTTCGAATTTTCTCTAAAACCTCAGCATCTATATTCCGCTTGCCAACCCGTTCACGAGTGTCTTCATCCACTTTCAGAACTATACCATCCTGCAAAAGGCTCTCCGCTGCAGTTCTTAACGCAGCCTTGATTATATTCTTCGTGTCCTTACGGTCATTCTGCCATGAATAGAACAGCCTATATTCTGCCATACTTATTCCTCTCAACACTCATTTTGGTAAAACTGGATTATAGTGATGATATCATTTTTTATTCCTAACCATTCCTATCATCACCAACACATGCAGCAGCCTTGCGGCTACGCCGCTATGGAAGTTATCGGGCGGCAAGATGCCGTGACACAGGTCATTGCGGATGTTCAACGACCGCTGGTCGGTGAGTACAAGGCGTAAATACATAGCGCCATCGGGATTAAAGACTTGTTCCACAGGTTCTTTACGCAGGAGGTCATCAAGCGTGATGAGCTGAAAGCCTTTTTCTACATGCTTCTGCTGCTTAATAACAGAAATACCTGCATTCTCAACGAGATTGCGAATCGCAGCCTCTATCTGTGGCACCAGAAGGTGACAAGCAACGACCGGCATATCACCAAAAAGGAAGTCCAGTGCCTGTCGGATTACTGTATATGAGTAGCCCTCAAACAATGGGCAGGGTTCTATGATGTCGCTCATGATGCGGTCGGTGGTCATAAGACCAACTTCTCGCATCTTGCGGATAGCAATTCCTAGGAACGTGGTGCCAAAATTGAGATGCTGTGTGATATGCATCACAAGGTTACCCTCAGGATCTTGATCGTAGCTTCCTATGACAGACATCGGTCGACCTTTGTAGTCCATCAAGTTGGTGCCTGTCATATAATACAACGGGGCTTGCTTAGCTACTTCGGCCAAAGACTTCTCAGCATCGTCTTTACTGGGGATGAACTGAAATACGAAATTCTGCCACCTTTCTTTATCAGATGCAGCCTTGGTACCAAACAGGACATCAGCCTGTTCAAACACTTCTTTGGGTATCGTATACTCGTAACCATGCTTTTGAAGTGTCTGTGAAGCTCGAGCTCCAGCTTCCTGTATTTCGGTAAGCAGGGCATTGGCGTCTTCATGCAAGCCATAGTGCACATACTTATGATGCAACTGCTCCAGGATGCCCATGCGCTGAAGGGGATTTTCTGGGTCAAAACTCTGTTTGTGGGCCAGCTCTGCCACTTTCAGCACGCGACGCACCTCGTCGCGCTGTTGGCTGCGGTTGTAGAAATCTGCCAAAAGGTTGGCCTGTGCATCGAGTGTCCAGACATCTATCTTGCCGTTGGAATCGGGTTGTTGGAGCCGCTGAAGGCGAGCTTCGTGGGATGCAACAAGCGCGTCTATCTCGTCCTTCGTGAAGCACTTTTTGTTGTCATACATCAGCAGGAACTGACAAGCCCAGCAGCGTATGCTGCTATCTTTTGCATGGCGCTTCTCGAAGGCGCAAAGCGCCGTCTTTGTCTTAGCCAAGTCATCAAGATTGCTCTTGGCAATGCTGAACAGGCGTTCGAGAACAAGAGCTGTCACCACGGGGTGACTGCAGAGGTCTTTATCAGCAACATCCAGCATAGAGTCAACATAGGTGCGGTAGAGATCTGCATCGTAGTTAGCATTACAGATGCGGCGTTTGAAGTCCCATACCAATGCGGCATAACGCATACGCATCAACGCATTGGTGACCACCTTATAGCGTTGCTCCCAATAGAGCACCGCTTCGGGGGTTATATCTTCCTTGGCGGGAGTATAATATGGAGTACCCTGCTGGTCAGCATGTGTCCAGTGGGGACCGAAGTAACCACCAAAGGTATTGTCTTGGTCGTTGGGCTGCAGCATAAACGCAGTCCATTCATGATGGCTCTCGGGCTTCTCCCGCTCGCCATCAGGCAGTGCGCATAGCGCACTAACCAAATCATGGTACTCAAATCTGAGGCCTGCCACATCGTATGCGGCAAGAACTTCCGCTAAAGTATTGTACTGTTTTTCTTCCATGGTTCAATAGTTTCAGATAGGCCTATTACAAGCATTGCTCAATCTTTTTCGGTGTCAACTTCTTCTCACTGAGCTTAACCACCTCTTCATAACGTTTTTGTAAAGACTCTATTTCTAGCATCTTGCTTTTATTTGTAGTACAACTATTCCTCAGAGCATCGCTCACGACCGTACGCTTCCAAGTGGGCTACTCCAAGAATAAGCAATATTGCATTTACTGCACCCTGAATAATATATGAAGATGCTGAAGTATCATCCTAACTTTTTTCTAAAAGTGACTGAGATTTTCTTCCATACAACATAAAGAGAATACTTGTCTGCATCATCAGCCATGTTATCATGCTCACTTTGCTCACCATCTTTAATATTGTCATTTTTAGGATCGTCAATGAACTCATTTATAAACCTACTCTCTAAGTCAGAAATGAGAGTAGCGGAAGTACTAGAAAACAAGCACCTGATATAGTCGTAATCATCAGCATAGTCTGGTTTACCCCCCCTGTCAGAAACCTTCAATCCTGTTTTGCCTATCTTATAGGACTTACATGCTAATGTTTTTATTGCTTTCTGAATGTCAGCATCAGTCTCACATTCAGGCATTACTATTTCTTTTGCCATATGATAATAAATTATGTTTTTAAAAAACAAATATTGCTTAGTTCTGATTGGCAGTATCGAACTGCATCACCATTGCGACCACCTGTGCAATCAGATTCTGTTTCTTTTGTTAAACTTTGTATCGAAACGTTTATTTTTGTTTTTGAATCATTACAGCAAACTCAAACCTCAATAGACTCTACGAAATTCAAGGTTTTAATAACCCTATCTGTATGGAACGACAGCTGGTCGTAGGTTTTGTATGCCTTGAGTTGAAGGATGGCTGCCTCGGCACTCAGTACACCACTGTCTTGGGTGAATCTTGGTTAAAACCAGATTTTGGTTTCAAGATTCAGGGTTCAGGTTTCAAGATTCAGGGTTCAGGTTTCAAGATTCAGGGTTCAAGTCTGTTTCAAAGCCCTACTCTATCCTACCCCCTTGCTACCCCCTTGCTACCCCCTTGCTACGATTTCGGGGAATCTAGGGCTAATGCCCGTTTCAAGATTCAAGATTCATGTTTCAAGATTCAGGGCCCAAAGGGCTGGTTTCATGATTCAGGGCCCAAAGGGCTGGTTTCATGTTTCAAGATTCAAGATTCAAGTTTCAGGGCCCAAAGGGCTGGATTCAGGATTCAAGATTCAGGATTCAAGATTCAAGATTCAAGATTCAGGATTCAGGGCCCAAAGGGCTGGTTTCAAGTTTCAAGATTCAAGTTTCAAGATTCAAGATTCAAGTTTCAAGATTCAAGATTCAGGTTTCAAGTTCTTCAGGCCAGTGATCTGACTTCCCTTCAAAGAGGTGATGAACTTGGATATTGACTTTCCGAGATTAAGGCTGTCGTTATATAAACGGGTTGCCGTATCTTTATCTATGAAGCCTACATCAGTGGCTCTGATGATTTGGCTACGGACTTCGCCACAAGAACCTTTAGCTATATACAAGAAATTTATAAATTCTTTGTTGCCATCACGCTCATAGCCTTCAGCTATGTTATCCATAATGGAACCCGCAGCTGCTCGTATCTGCTGAACGAAACGGCTATCCTTACGGAACTCGCCTTTCTTCGTGATGACGTAAACCTCCTTGCAGAGATCACGTGCCATCTGGAAGATGGTCAAGTCTTCGAAGCGGGACACTTTACTCATTGCTTTGCAATTTGGTTTCAGGTTTCAGGATTCAGGGCCTGACGGCTGGTTTCAGGGTTCAGGGTTCAGGATTCAAGATTCAGGATTCAAGTTTCAAGATTCAAGATTCAGGATTCAGATGACACCAAAAAATTAACGGTTAATTGAGGGTTTACTTGGCCTCTTAACGTGTGCCGGGCATATCGCCACTCCAGCCGTGGCCCAGGTCCCAGTGCTCGTCGTACACAAACTCGAAGTACGGCAAGTGGAAGGTATCCTCGATCAACTGGGTAAGCTCATCCTGAACAGGCTCGGCCCATTGGCCCACCAACACGATGAACTTGTCGATGTTCCAAGCCACACGGCCACGAGGCACTTGGGTGTAGTCGCCCTTGAACTTGGTGGGGACATGCTTAGCCTGCGCTTTGAAGTACTCCTTCATCCACACCTGACGATGCAAACGAGGGTAATTGATGAAAGGAAGCCCCTTCTCAGCAGCCTCCTCCACCATCTTCGGAGTAAGTTCCTTCTTGCCAACGCCAAACAAACTATGATCCTCTGGGTCGTACCAAAAGATACCAATCGAGGGCATCTCCTCGTCGAACGACTTCATATCTGCCATCTGTGCAGCGTGGTCCTTATCGTTGAGTTGTGTCATAATAATGTTTTTCTATATTTTGCGTAAGACGCTTTAGGCCCTAAGGGCTTTGAAACATTAGAGAGATGGCAGGTGAACTAGGGTTTAGAGTGCTCGTGCTTTACTTCTTCGGGCTCTCTATCTGCTGCACCAAGCTACGTAGATAGGCGTCAGAGACATTCTCAATATCAGACTTGTCGTAGATGGTCATTAGCGTAATGTTCACCTCATCGTCGCTCTCGAAAGAGGGGTACTTCTTGCGAAGCGCCTTGGCTCCACGCGCAAACTCGTCCAAATAGTCGATTGTTACCTTCATACGGCCTACTTGAAGAGCTTACGGGCGTCCTTACGAACCTCGCCAGCGTGTAACTCGTCGAAAGCACGGGTGAGGCTATCCTCAACCATCTTCTGCTGAGCCTGCGTCTTACTCTGCTCATGCTCAGCAAGGATACGCTTAGCTAGCGCCGTACGCACACGCTTTGACTGGCTCTGGATCAACACCCACAGTGCATCCACCGTAGACATCTCCGTAGTATGTGTATCTACTTTTGTAATCATATCGTTGTTTTCTTTCTATTTCGTCGTTATTAGAAAAAACATGAGAGATGGGTCGTTCGAGGATTAAAAACTTATACCTTTCAGTCAAATGCTTGACTATAAAGCGTTCATCTCCTTGTCCGATTTACGGAGTAAAGGGACAGGGAGGGGAGGACCTAAAAGGGTATAGTTCAACGAATTACCACCTCTACACGAGGGTGAAACACCCGTAGAGTACTTAGGAAACAAGTGCTATACGGGTGCAAAGGTAGCCAAAAAATATGATATAAACAAATATTTTTGAACACAAATGTGGATTTTGAGGGGAAGGGGGGAAAAACAGGATTTATAGGTAGATTTTTAAAGGCAAGAGACAAACACTTAACGTTAATTACCATGTAATCGACCATATAATTAATCATTAATTAGCATTGACAACACGTAGCATTGATTATACACTTAACGTTAATTGCCATTAATTGGAACGTTAATTGGACATTAATTATTATACTGCAAAGCAATTAATGGAAAATTAATGGTTTAATTAGATGATAATTATATGTTTTGATGTTCGACGTTAATTGCCGTTAATTGGAACGTTAATTGGACATTAATTATCATTGGTGTCATCATGACTTCGCATACTCCTCTCTAACGGACTTGAGTGTCATCTCGCGGGCTTCCTCAATACTCATTGTTGAATAGTCCTCGTGAACTTGCGAGATTAACTCGTCAAAATACTCGTCGACAGACATGGTAGTGGCCATCACGCGCTCAGTCGTAGAGACTGACTTTTGCGGATGATTTTTCATTTTGGTAACGTTAATTGCCATTAATTGGTCATTAATTGGTCATTAATTATTATACTGCGAAGCTATTAATGGAAAAATTTTACTCTTTTACTTCGTAACTTTTCACAAACTTCAAGGCCTGAAGAACACGAGGAGTATGGAATGAAAGTTGGTTGTAGGTCTTGTAGGCCTTGAGTTCAGCAATGGCTGCAGGTGCATCCAGGACGCCACTTTCATATAGGTTTACCACGGTGAATACCTTATCATTGGCCACTGGACCAAATACCATATCATAATCGTGCTCAACGCCTTTGCGACTATCTACCACAAAGTTCAACCATGCCTCGTCAGGACCGTGGAACTCACGAATCTTCAACTCTGGATTAGTCAGAAGAGCGTCGTCCACCTCAAATACCGACACGATTCTACGGCCGGTCTTTGCCCTGTCAATCTTGATAGAAGTCCAGTGCTCTGCCTGCTCCTTCTGGGTAGTTGTATAGAAGCCACGACCAAAATCGGTCTTCTTCCTGCTCTTTAGAAGGCTGGGCTTGCGGACTTCAACATTTGAACCATGATATACTAGCATTTTCTTTTCCTCCTCTGAATAAAACGATCAATCTCATCAATCACATAACCTGTGCCTTGTGTATGAAGAAGGTCGTAATGGTCTATCAGATATTCATCTGCACCATAGCGCTTCAACAAGGCAAAAGCTTGGAGACCTGTAAGACCTTTTTCCTGGGCATATTTCTCTATACAATAAGTGTAGAACTCAAATTCCTCATGCGTAACCTTCCTACTTTCGGTATTACGTGCTGACTCAAACTCGTCATAGAGAGCAGCGGTGCTAAGATACCACCATTTAGCCCCTTCGTCATACAGTCTATCGTACATAGGATTGGAATATATGTACACGAGGGCATCCTCCAAAGCAATACGCTTCCTTTGGGACACATATTCTGCCAACCGCGAAATCTTGATTGGCACTATTTGTTCTTCGTAAACACCCATATTGTTTAAAATGTAATTTATTAGAAGTTGTTATTGTTGAGTGATGTGGAGGAAGCGGGTGACTTGGTGGGAGAAGGAGCGGTCCATGTTGTCGATGAAGGCATCGAGGACTTTGGAGGTGGCAGAGAGGGGGAGGACGTCGTAGTCGGCAAGGACAGCAGGAATCAAGGCGCTGTGACCTTCCTTTAGCACAACCTCTTCTTTGAACTTTCTCTCCTTGAGAGCGAGCGGAGCTCGAGCGGAACTTTGAACTTGGAACTTTGAACTTTGAACTTGGAACTTTGAACTTGAAACTTGGAACTTGAAACTTGAAACCGTCGGCCTTAGGCGGATGATGCAGTCGCCCTGGAGGCACATGGTGATGATGAAGCTGTCGTATTTGATGAGGTTGCGGTGCATGGGGCGGTTGATTTCCATGACACGGACATCGAAGTAGGGGGAGTCGATGATTTGGACGGCACTGTTGTTGGTGTCGATGTATTCAGTGCGGTAGTTTTCCTCGACATGGAAGTCGAGGGCCTGGGCGGCGAGTTCGGTGTGGAGCTCGCGGGGCTTGCCGTCCATGCCCGGGCGGTTGTAGTCGAAGATGCGGTAGGTGACATCGGAGGACTGCTGGACCTCGGCGAGGAGGATGCCTCCGCAGATGGCATGGACACGACCAGCAGGGAGGTAGAACACATCGCCGGCCTTGACCTGGTGGTCGGCGAGGACCTCGGTGATGGTGCAGTCTTCTACGCGTTTCTGGTACTCATAGGGGGTTATGGCCTGCTTGAAGCCGGCATAGAGGTGGGCGCCGGGGTCGGCCTTGATGATGTACCACATCTCGGACTTGCCCATCTTGCCATGGACGCGCTGGGCCATCTCGTCGTTGGGATGGACCTGGATGCTGAGGTCGCGACGGGCATCGATGAACTTGACCAACAGGGGCAATTGGCCGTGGTATTTCTCGTTGACCGCACGGCCGAGGATGGCCTCGGGGGCTTCACGGATGACGGAGACGAGGTCCCTACCCTGCCAGGCGCCATTGCTGATGATGCTGGTGCTGGAGGGTACGGCACTGACCTCCCAACTCTCGCCTATGGGCTCGCTGGAAGGGGCGAGCCCTTTGTAAGGTCGGAGTTGGGTGCCACCCCAGATGACGGGATGGAGATTGGGTTCGAACAGCAGGATCTGCATAGCTATTAGCTGAGACCAAGCAGGGGTTTTAAGTCGTCTTCCTTATAGAGAATCCAACCCGTGACACCGAGGATGGCCAGGAATACGAAGATGAGACACATCTGGGCGCGCTTGGGACCAGCTTTGAGCACGGGGACGGTAGCACTCTGCAGGGTGGTAAAGGCAGGGGTTTCCTGCTGCACCTTGGCCTCGGCCGCCAGATACTGAGCAGCTGCCTGGGTATAGGCATTGTACTGCAACTGCATCTCGTTCTCCAGGTCGGTCTGCTTCTGACGGACGGTCTGCAGGATGATGTCCTGGTTGGAGTCCATGAACTCAGCATACTTCTGGCGGGCCTTTTCATAGCGGGCTTTGGTCTCTGCCGTAATTTTCTTGTTATACTCCAGATCGACACGGGCCTTGGAAGTGCGGTAGTCGGTAATGAACTTCTGCAGGCGGGTCTTCACCGTGTCGGCCATGGTAGCGGCAATCACTGCATTCTGGTCGGTGACACTGATGGTGATGACCATGGTCTTCTTATCGACATCGCAGACCACATTCCGATTAATCGCGTTGACTATATTGGTCTGCTCCATGGTCAGACGGAAAGGATCCACTTTTTCTTTGAGGTTTGAGTTTTGACCTTTGAAGATTGAGAATACTGCTTTCATAGCGGCAGACCACCAGGGGGATTTCTGCTCGTCCTTCAAGTAGTCATAGTAAGGCATGGTGCGGTCTTTCTCACCATCTTTACCCTCGATGGTCACAGGGACATCGAAGAGCGAGGTCTTGAAGTCGACAGAGTTCATCAAGTCGGGATAGAGGGTTGGGAACAGGGCTTCCGTGCCTGCCCCACTCGTTCCTAAATTGACACCGAAGCTACTGGCCAACGAAGCCAGGCCGCTGGTGCTCTTGCTGCCACCCATTTCAGGCGAGAGCTTCACCGTACAATTATAATAATTGGGGAGGCTCAGCGCATAGATGGCAGCCAGCACAAAGGCCACGGGCAGCACCTTGACATAGAGCCACTTATGGCGGAGCAGGTCCTGAAAGATTTTACCAAAATCAATACTAGACTCCTCATCAACCACGGATGACACTGATTCTTTTTCTTTTTTTTCGAACACGAATCTCTCGGATTTCACGAATTTTTCGGATGATTCGGATTTTATATTTTCTTCGTTCATAATGATTCAGCATTTAGAGTTTAGTAAGGGCTACGATCATGGTGGCAAGCGAAGCCAAAGAAGTACCCATAGAGACAAGGCCGCCCAGATTAACCGGGTTGCGACGTTTCTTAGAGGGAACAATGATCTCGCAGCCGGGCTCGGGCTTGGCTCCCTGAGCGGCTACACCGATGGTACCATTCTGATAGACAATGAAGGTCTTTGACTTCTTGGCACGATTGCCAAAGCCACCAGACTGGTTGACATAGTACTTGTAGTTCTTGCCTTCGATAAAGGAAACGGTGTTGGGCATGAAGACATCGCCAGAGACACGGACGGTGGCATTGTATTCGGGAACGATAATCTGGTCACCCTCACGAATGATAATGTCGTAGGTGCCGCCAGGATTCTCCAAGGCTTTATCGAGCTGGATACCTACAGAATAGGTGTCGCCTAACTGCAACTGGTCACGGGAGATGGAATCGCCACGCTCGGTCAAGATGTTACGAATGGCATTGAGCGTAGCCTGCTGGCGCTGACGTTCATCGGCATTCATCCTACGCAGCAAGCGGGCGCCACGGATATAGGCATTGGAGGTGACACCACCGGCCATCTGGATAGCATCAGACAGACGCATGTTCTTATTAGCAAGGGTGTGGCCGCCCTCGTAGTTGACCTCGCCACGAACCTGGATGTTGCGGGCGGTGCTGAAAGCAGGGCTGCGATAGATATGTACCACATCGTAGGGTTCAAGCACAAAGCCGCTGTTGCCATTGAGCACCAAACCGTCCTTTAAATCGAACGAGAAAGTCTGGGCAATGACATTGCTCTTCTGGGTAGCGTTGGGATCCAGAATACGACGGCTGACCTCCACCTTGGCCAGAGAGGCTTGGTCGCGCAAGCCACCGGCCATGACAATGAGGTCTTGGATGGTGGTGTTGGCAGCATATTCGTAATCACCAGGGCTCATCACCTCGCCGGTAATGGTAAAGGTACGCTCCTGACGGAGGTCTTCCTGCGTCATGATGAACAGCACATCTTCGTTGCGCAAAGGAACATCAGGGGCGGTGCCGGCCATGATGCCTGCCAAATCCAATGACTGGGTCTCGAGGGTACGGTCGGCCTTCAAGCGGTGCAACACGGCACGGCCGGTATAGGCATCCTCGGTCAAGCCTTCAGCTGCCTGGACCAAAGAGCGTACGCTGGTGACACCTTCGCCCAAGTGGAACTGACCGGGGCGGAACACGGCACCCTTGATTTCGACCATGTTCTCGAAGCGGTTGAGAATGCCATCGACGGTAATGGCATCGCCATCAGCCAGCTTAAAGGTGGCCATGTCAAATTCGTTGACATTATAGACCTGATAGCGTTCACCGGTCTGACGAACCAAGCGGACGGACTTCTTATGGGCATCGCCCGTGAAACCACCGGCATATTTCAACAGGGTGGCAACACTCTCGTTTTTACGCATCTCGTAGAACATGGGGCGCTTGACATTGCCCGTGATACCGACCAGGCTCTCGTAGGGCTCCACCTGGATGACATCGTTATCCTGCAGGCGGATATTACCAGCCAGACGGCCATTGAGGATGTACTGATAGACATCGACTACCGTGACCAAACGGCCCTGACGATACACCTTGATGTTACGCAGGGTACCGAGATCGTTGGTACCACCGGCCATATACAGGGCATGGAACACCGTGGCAAAAGCACTCAAGGTATAGGTACCGGGGGTCTTGACCTCGCCCATCACATTGACTAGGATGCTGCGGGTGTTGCCCAGCGTCAGCTTCAGACTGCTGCTTTTATAGCGAGAACCCAGGGTGTTGCGAAGTTTCTTCTGAGCGGCAGCCACCGAGAGACCACTAATCTGGATAGGGCCATAGCCCGAAATGGTGATAGTGCCATCGGGACTGATGGTATTGGTCAGGGTGTTTTGAGAAGCACCATAGATATCGACCACCACCTCATCGCCAGGACCTAAGACGTAGTTCTGGGGGGTGGCAATATTCATCTGGGGCTCGAAAGTCAGCGAACGGTTGTTAAAGATGTCACGGCCAAAGACTTTCTTGCCGGTGCCTTCATTGACCTCGCTGCTGGCCTGTACATCGCGCTCTACCTTGCTGACATTCTCAACAGCATCGTTCTCTACAGTACCGTTAGAACCGACCTGGGCGCTATTGAGTTCCTGGGTATTGGCAGCGGTCTTGTTGGAACGCAAGCGATTGCCTACCTCAGCAACGGCAGCATTGGCCTTACCAGTAAGACCGGCCTGATTGATCTGCTTGTCGTACTGATTGCGCAAGCGACGAATCTGGTCCATCGTAACACCTTTCTGGACGAGCTTGGTAACAATCTGGGCCTGAGAGGTGCCAGCCTTGTACTCAGCCTGAGCAAACTGAATAACTTGTTGATCACTCATTTGAGCTGAAGCTATCAAAGAGCATAGCAAAAAGCCCAATAATAACACATGTTTTCTCATATTCTTTTACTTGAAACTTGAATCTTGAAACTTGAAACCATTATTTCCTATATTTTTGCAAAACGGGAATTTCCTGACAGAGGGCATCAGCCAAGCGCTGGGCTACCTGATGGGCGCCCCATTCGTTGTAGTGGGTATTGTCCTGACGACCTTTAGGCAGGGCGGGATGCTCACCGGGCTTATACCACATGTGGAGCTTCTTGGAGCCTTCCTTGCCGAGAGCGGTCTCGAGGTCGTAGGTAATCTTGTTGGCATCGATATAATGGACATGCATACGCTCCGCCACCAAACGGGGGGCAATGCGGTAGAAGCCATGGGTATCGACCAGGGTGTCGCCCTCGATGGTCTTGGGAGCGTCTTTGAAAGTGGTGTTGCGCAGGGCTTCGTCCTCGGCCTTGCCATCGACCTTCAGGGTATAGTTGCGGCGGACCACACAGTTCATGAGGATGGGGATGCCGCCCTTCTCACGGGTCTCACGGACATAGCGCTCCAGCATCCACTGGAAAGTGGAATGGGCCTCGGTATGGCGGTCGACAGAGGGTTTCTCATCGTTATGACCGAACTGGATGATGACATAATCGCCGGGCTGCAACTTCTCCAGCACCTTGGCCCAACGGCCTTCGTTGTAGAAACTCAGCGAGGAGCGTCCATTGACGGCATGATTATCGACCACAATCGGACTGGTGAAATAGTCCTGCAAGGCCATACCCCACCCTCGCTCCGGAGAACCGGTGGACAGGTCTTTCTGAGCAGCAGTACTATCTCCTATTATAAATATGGTTGTTTTCTTCTCTTGCGTAAACGATGTTAGCAAGAAAAGAAACATGAAACATGAAACTTGAAACTTGAAACCTTTCATAACCATGAACCCTTAATCTTTAATTTTTAATCTCTCAATCAGTTCGTCCTCAGAAAGAAGTGATTGTTCGCCTGTAGTCATGTTCTTGAGAGTGACCTTGCCGGCATTCATCTCGTTCTCGCCCGCAAGGACTACGAAGGGAATCTGCTTGGCATTGGCATAGGACATCTGCTTCTTCATCTTGGCAGCATCGGGGAAAATCTCGGCACGGATGCCCTGGCTACGTACCTTATTAATAATAGGCAGACAATAGGCGGTCTCCTGTTCACCGAAATTGATGAAGAGCACCTGGGTCGTGGTGAGTGAATCCTTGGGATAGAGGTCTAAGGTGTTCAGCACATCATAGATGCGGTCGACACCAAAGGAGATGCCTACTCCCGAGAGACCGGGGAGACCGAAGATGCCCGTGAGGTTGTCGTAGCGACCACCACCGGTGATGCTACCCATCTCTACATCGAGGGCCTTGACTTCGAAGATGGCGCCGGTATAATAGTTTAGCCCTCGCGCAAGCGTGAGGTCTAAACTAAGGTTTGAGGTTTGAGGTTTGAGGTTTGAGGTTTGAAACCTGAAACTTGAAACCTGAAACTTCGACAGAATATACTTGGTTTCTTCGACGCCTTTGAGGCCTACTTCGCTGTCCTTCAGGATGGTGGCGATAGTGGCAAGTTTCTCGTCGTTGGTGCCTTGCAGGAGGATGATGGGCTGGAGCTTCTGGATCTGCTCCTCGGTGAGGCCATCTTCACGGAGCTCGGCATTGACATTGTCGATGCCTATCTTGTCGAGCTTGTCGATGGCTACGGTGATATCGACTATCTTGTCGGCGGCACCGATGACCTCGGCGATACCGGTGAGGATCTTGCGGTTGTTGATCTTGATCTCGACACGGATGCCCAAGCGACGGAACACCTCGTCGACAATCTGCATGAGCTCGACTTCGTTGAGCAGGGAGTCGGAACCGACCACATCGCCATCGAACTGATAGAACTCACGGTAGCGGCCCTTCTGAGGGCGGTCGGCACGCCATACGGGTTGAACCTGGTAGCGCTTGAAGGGCATCTGGAGTTCCTCACGGTGCATCACCACATAGCGGGCGAAGGGCACCGTCAGGTCGTAGCGGAGGCCTTTCTCTGCAGGCTCCGAGGCCTTGGCACCACTGTTCTGAATACGGAACAGCAGCTTGTCGCCTTCCTCACCGTATTTGCCCATCAGCGTCTGCAGGGTTTCCTGCGCAGGGGTCTCAATCTGCTGGAAACCATAGAGCTCATAGACGGAGCGGATGGTGTTGAAGATATAGTTGCGCTTGGCCATCTCAACGGGACCAAAGTCGCGAGTACCCTTAGGTATTGAAGGTTTCATATTTTATATTAAACATTATACATTAAACATTAAATATTAAACATTAAATATTAAATATTAAACATTAAATTTCAGAACATTGAACATTAAACATTAAATATTAAACATTAAATTTCAGAACATTGAACATTAAACATTATACATTAAACATTAAATATTAAATTTCAGAACATTGAACATTAAACATTATACATTAAACATTAAATTTCAGAACATTGAAAATTAAACATTATTCTTTGTTGAGTTAACAATGTTGACTAATGTTCCAATTATCTTCTTCACATTTTCTGCAACTGATTTATATTGTTCTTCAGTCAGATAATCTGTTTCTACTAACAGTTCTAACCAATATTTTGTTTCATTTGCTTCTTTTAGTGCTATACTCATCTTGCTGACAAAATCCATTCGGCTCTGAGCAAAAACACTTTCGCTGATATTTGCTCCTATACTTGTCCCGCTACGTAACACCTGCTTTGAAATCACGAACTCTTTTTTCTCCTCTGTTAAATACTTATAGAGTTTTATAATTCGGACAGCAAATGTCTTAGAATCTGTAACGATTTGGTTGTCAACCTTCATACTGAGCGAAGCGAATTTAATTTTTAATCTTTAATTTTTAATCCCCCTAACTATCGTTTGTGCACGGTCAGGACCAATGCTGATAATCTTGATAGGGGTTTCGAGTTCCTTTTCCAGGAAGGCGATGTAATCCTTGAACTGCTGGGGGAACTGGTCCTCGCTGGTGAACTGCGTCATGTCGGTCTTCCAGCCGGGGAGGGTCTCGTAGATGGGCTCGATGCCCTTTTCGATGTCATAGGGGAAGTCGCGTGTCTCTACACCATTGACCTTATAGGCGGTGCAGGCCTTGATGGTGTCGAAGCCATCGAGGACATCGCTCTTCATCATGATGAGCTGGGTGACACCATTGACCATGATGCTGTAGCGCAGGGCTACCAGGTCGATCCAACCACAACGGCGCTCACGACCGGTGACTGCACCATACTCATGGCCGAGGTCACGGATGCGCTTACCCGTCTCGTCGAACAGCTCGGTGGGGAAAGGACCGGCACCGACACGGGTGCAGTAGGCCTTCATGATGCCAAACACTTCGCCAATCTTGTTGGGACCAATGCCCAGACCGGTGCAGGCGCCTGCACAGATGGTGTTGCTGGAAGTGACGAAGGGATAGGAACCGAAGTCTACATCGAGCATGGTGCCCTGAGCACCCTCGCAGAGAATGGACTTACCATCGCGCAGGGCTTTGTTGATTTCGTGCTCGGAATCAACCAGGTGGAACTGGCGGAGGTAGTTCACTCCGTCGAGCCACTTATCTTCTACTTCTTTGAAATTTGAGGTTTGAAATTTGAAGTTTAGACTGTCCAGGATGGCCATGTGGCGGGCTTTGTGGGCGGCATATTTCTCTTCAAAGTTTTCGAGGATATCGCCTACGCGCAGACCATTACGGGAAATCTTATCGGTATAGGTGGGACCAATGCCCTTGCCGGTGGTACCTACCTTGTTCTTGCCCTTCTGGGCCTCATAGGCGGCATCGAGCAGACGGTGGGTGGGCATGATGAGATGGGCCTTCTTGGAGATATGCAGGCGCTCCTTCAGTTCATGGCCACTGGCCTCGAGCGCCTGGGCTTCCTCCATGAACAGGTCGGGAGCCAAGACGACACCATTACCGATGATATTTACCTTACCACCCTGGAAGATGCCAGAGGGAATGGAGCGAAGCACATA
>Ga0256405_10004910_pt1 | contig 24106 bp, 18 predicted proteins | sample RumenRJG_02DNA_FD_189096 | JGI IMG/M metagenome (GOLD analysis project Ga0256405, IMG submission 189096) | Bovine rumen microbial communities from Lethbridge, Alberta, Canada - RJG_02 | ecosystem: Host-associated > Mammals > Digestive system > Stomach > Rumen | place: Canada: Alberta... | reverse complement strand
CTTTTGCTGATGCTCTAAACAGATTACTTCAAGCTTATAACTCAATAGTAGATGATCTAGAAAAAGCAGGTTGCATTGCAAAAGGTAAACTTAAAAAGGCTAAGAAGATCCTTAAGCAAAAACTCTCTGTTTGGTATGACGAGAGCTCAGCCTATATTCAAAAGATCTTAGAGCTTTACTCTACGGAAATTACCAGCCCCATACTGAAACGCATAAAATAGGGTGTCACAGATTGTTAAAAAGCTAGAGCCTTGATATATAAGTCTCCGTTAACGATTTTTACTTAATTTTTTGTGAGAAAGTAAAGAAACTAATTTAAATACGACATCATTGTTGATACCAAAAAACTTTTGTTGTTCTTCTTTTTTTGTCAAATCGCCTCCCTTATAAAGTATAGGTTAAAAATATGAACCTACTTAAGATTGCTAATGTACTAACAACCTAAAAGCCTGCTTATTATCATGGCTATTTTAGGAAGTACTAAAGTTAAGTGGCAAAAAGGGAGAGATAACTAAAACAAAATCCTTAACTTGTTGATTTATAAGGAGCTGAATTTTGAAAAATGTTTAAAAATAGCGATAGGCCCCCCGCAATTTTTGATAGCTTTAAGAAGATTGTATTTACAGTTTTTTAAAGCAACCTTAACTTATAATTAACATGTATAGTGCAAAATTCACATATTTAAGCAAGCATTATGCAATGCAGTAAATTTTCTTATAGAATGTAATGGTGTTTTTTAATAGAGAGTAATAACAACAAAACAAATGAACGCAGACCCGAAAACTAAGTCCTCCTATATTTTCGATATTCTTTTTTTTTCATTTTCCTATAAAGGAGCCTTTCAATCATGGATGTAGAACAGGCTCTGGCAAATTCCCATGCATTATTGTTTGATTTAGTATGGCTTACTGATCCTACAGCATGGATAGGTTTACTTACTTTAACCGCAATTCAAATCGTACTAGGTATCGATAATTTATTATTTATCGCTATCTTGTCAGCAAGACTTCCAGCAAGAGAAGCAAAGGCTGCCCGTTACATTGGTTTAGGTGGTGCATTAGTTATTAGAGTTATTCTAATGATGTTTGCTGCCTACGTAATGGCAATGAATAATCCTTTGTTTAGCATCTTTGATTTTAATGTTACGGTTCGTGACATTATGATGTTCCTAGGTGGTACTTTCTTAATTTATAAGGCTACAGAAGAGCTTCATTCTAAGCTTGAAGGTGACAGTGGAGATGAAACTGTGTCAGTTTCAAAGGCTGCAGGTCAATCCTTTTTTGTTGCCACCACTCAGATTATGATCTTAGATGTCCTCTTCTCAGGTGATGCCATTATTACAGCTGTAGGTATGACTAATCATGCCTTTATTATGATCTTTGCTGTAAGCATTGCTATGTTGTTACTAATGTGGGCCTCAGGATTTATCAGTGAGTTTGTCTATAGACACCCAACGGTTGTGATCTTGTGTTTAGGTTTCTTGCTTTTAATCGGCTTTAGCTTGATTATGGAAGCCTTCCACTTAGAAGTACCTAAAGGATATCTATATTCAGCTATTGGCTTTAGCTTACTTATTGAGATCTTTAATCAAGTTTCAAGAAAGAATATTCTTAAACTAAACCCATCTAAGAACATGCAATCAAGACAGGTGGCTGCAAGTTTAGTTTTAAGATTATTAGGTTCTAAAAACACCGATATGCACTCATTACAAGAGGCTATCGTATCAAGACCTAGTGCTTATGTGTTTAATCAACAGGAAAAGGAGATGGTATCTAGAGTCCTAGAATTATCAACTCTTCCAATTAAAGCTGTGATGACTGCAAGACTAGATCTTGAGATGCTAAAAATTGATGGCTCTAAAGAAGCTATCATTGAGAAGGTGTTAAAAACTAATAAGACTAGATTGATTGCCTATAAACATGGTCATAAAGATCAACCTGTAGGTTACATCTTAAGAGCTAAAGTCTTAGAGCAGTACATTAACCACCCAGAGCAAGATCCTTTAGAGCTTGAATCTGAGGTAAAAGAGCCTATTTACATTCCTCAAAGTATCAATGTACTAAGTGTATTAGAGCAGTTTAAACAAACTAAACGCTACTTTGCCTTTGTAATTGATGAGTTTGGTTGCTTTGAGGGTATTGTCACCATCCACGATATCTTAGAGGAAATTACAGGTCAAATGCCTAATAAGACCGAAATTCCTGAGGTTCAAGCCATGGATAAGGACAATCAAGTATACCGTGTAGATGGTGATACTATTCTATCGGATGTTCAAAGAACTACAGGTCTTGAGATTGAGCCAACCGAGCACTATCAGACTATAGCTGGTTACGTGCTAGATAGATTACAGCGAGTACCTAAAAACGGCGATAGAATTACTCTTGATCAATGGATCATAGAAGTGTCTAGTGCTGACAAGACTGGTATCAATGTTCTAAAGTTAACCAAAATCAAAAATAGTTGATTTTTATCGCTATATTTGATATAAATATGACGCTTGAAGGTGTTTACACTTTCAAGCCTGTTCAAGTGTGAGCTTGAACCTAGCATTGTAAGATGCTAGATATAGTGGAACTTCAAGAGAAAGGGACCCTAAGTGAGGTCCTTTTTTTATAGTTGAATAAGAGGTACTGATGGCCGGAACTATCGAAGAGAAAGTATTAGAACTTGTAGCACCTTTAGTAGAATCCTTTGATTTTAGCGTATGGGGAATTAGATTCCATGGCGGTAATGATCATGCTACTTTACAAGTATTTGTTGATTCTGATGAGGGTGTAAGTGCAGATAAGTGTGGAGAGTTAATGGATGTTATTTCTCCTGCCTTAGATGCAGCCGATTTAATCGGTCCTAAGTATATGCTAGAAGTATCTTCACCAGGTCTAGACAGGATCTTGTTCACACTTGAGCAAGCTAAAAAATACGTAGGTTCACAAATTAAAGCTGAACTTAGAATTCCTACACAAGGCAGACATAAACTTCAAGGTTTATTGACTGAAGTTACAGACGATGGTTTGTTAAAAATCCAAGATAAGATTTCTGATCTTATGGAAGTTGCTTTTACAAATATCTCTGTGGCTCGTGTAGTACCAGAATTTCCTTCAAACAACAAAAAAGCTCCTAAAAGCGCATCAACTAAGAGGTCTTAATAAAAATGGGTAAAGAGATTATTGCCATTGCCGAGGCGTTATCAAATGAACGCGCTATCCCTAGAGATAAAATATTTGAGGCATTAGAGCAAGCATTAGCTACAGCTACTAAGAAAAAATATCCTGTAGATATTTTAGTTCGTGTTCAAATTGATCATAAGGAAGGTTCTTACGATACTTTCCGTCGTTGGGTAGTTGTAGATACTGATGGTCCACTTGAGAAACCAGCTCAAGAGATCTCCTTAGCAGCAGCTTCTGTTGAGCATCCTGGCATTAGCGCAGGTGATATTGTTGAAGAACAAATTCCATCTGTAGAGTTTGACAGAATTACCATTCAAACTGCTAAGCAAGTTCTATCTCAGAAAGTTAAAGATGCTGAGCGTGAACAAGTAGTTTCAGAGCAACGTCAACACGTAGGTCACGTGGTAAATGCTACTGTAAAGAAACAAACTCACGACATTATGGTTTTAGACTTAGGTAATAATGCTGAAGCTGTATTAAAGCGTGATCAGTTTATCCCATTTGAGTCTTATGGTCGTGGTGATCGTATTAAAGTTTTATTACAAGAGATCAAGACTGAGTCAAATCGTGGTCCTCAAATCATTTGCTCACGTACTTCACCTGAGTTCTTAAAAGAATTATTCAGAATTGAAGTTCCTGAGATTGGTGAGGACATCATCGAGATTATGGGCGCTGCTCGTGATCCTGGTTCAAGAGCTAAGATCTCTGTTCGTTCAAAGGATAGAAGAATCGATCCTCGTGGTGCATGTATTGGTATGCGTGGTGCTCGTGTAACAGCCGTATCAAATGAGCTATCAGGTGAGAAGATTGATGTAGTGTTATACGATGAGAATTTAGCTCAATACGTAACTAACGCTATGGAGCCTGCTGAGGTTTCAAGAATCATCATCAACGAAGATGAGCATTCAATCTCTATTGCTGTAGCTGAGGAAAACTTAGCTTTAGCAATTGGTAAGAATGGTCAAAACGTTCGTCTAGCATCACAACTAATTGGTTGGGATCTTAATGTAATGACTGAAAAAGATCTTGAATCAAATATTCAAGCTGAAGTTGGCAAGATCATCAATCAGTTCGTGGAATTACTAAACGTTGATGAAGAGTTTGCAACAGCTTTAGCTGATGCCGGCTTTACAACTATCGATGAAGTAGCTTATGTTGATCCTTCTGAATTACTAGAAATTGATGGTATGGATGAAGAGACTGCAGCAACTTTACAAGAAATTGCACGTAAGGCTGTAGACGATAAAGAAAAATCAGAGCGTAATCAAGCTTTATCACAACTTACCGCTTTAGATGGTATTGATGAAGCTTTAGCTAACAAGTTAATTGATCATGGTATTAAGACTGCTGACGATTTAGCTGAGCAGGCTACCGATGATATCACTGATATCGAAGGCTTAGATGCTAAGAAAGCAGGCGAAATTATCATGGCAGCTCGTAACGAGTGCTGGTTTAAGGAGCCTCAGGCTTAATTAAGGAGACTTTGATGAGTAATGAAGAGAATTTAAACAACGCACCAAAGCGCATGTCATTAAAGAAGAAGTCTCCTTCTACTTTAACTTTGAACAATGCTGGTGGTCAAAAGAAAGTTCAAGTTGAAGTTCGTAAGAAGAAAGTCTTAATTGATCCTAAAGAGCGTAAGGCACAGCTTGAACAAGAAGCTTTAGCTAAAGAAAAAGAAGCTCAAGAAGCAAAAGCTAGAGCTGAAGCTCAAGAAAAGGCTAGAAAAGAAGCTGAAGAGAAAGCTAAAGCTGAGGCTCAAGCAAAGGCTAAAGCTCAAGAAGAAGCTAAGGCAAAGGCTGCAGCAGAGCAAAAGGTTAAGGCTCAAGTTAAGGTTGCTCCTCACAAAGATAAAGAAGAGGATAAGGCAACTGAAGAGTTACGTCGTGCTCAAGAAGAACAACAAAAGCGTAAGAGCGAAGAAGAGGCTAAGCGTCTAGCTGAGCAGGCAAGAAAACTTGCTGAAGAAAATGAAGCTAGATGGGCCGCTGAAGAAGAAGCTCGTTCTCATGAACAAGATGACGATGATTCTTCAACCTCACAATACGTTCGTGAAGCTGAAGCTCGTCAAGAGCGTGAAGCTGAGAATCGTGGTCGTCACCGTGATAGAAGCGGTGTGGAAAGACGCGGTGGTAAGCGCTTTGATGAAGGTGAGCAAATGCCACAAAACCGTCGTCAAAAAGGCGGTAAAGGTGGTAAGTCTGTTAAAGGTGCAGCTAAGCTAAACCAACAGCAACACGGCTTTAATCGTCCTGCAGTTCCTGTAAACCGTGATGTAGAAATCGGTGAGACAGTAACTGTAGCTGAACTTGCTCAAAAGATGGCTGTTAAAGCAACTGAAGTTATCAAGACCTTAATGAAATTAGGTGAAATGGTAACTATCAATCAGGTGCTTGATCAATCTACAGCTCAATTAGTAGCTGAGGAAATGGGTCATAAGGTTATCCTACGTAAAGAAAACGAGCTTGAAGACGAGTTATTAAAAGATAGAACTACTAAGGCAGAGGCTTTACCTCGTGCTCCTGTAGTTACCATCATGGGTCACGTTGATCATGGTAAGACCTCTTTACTTGACTACATCCGTAAGTCAAAGGTAGCTGTAGGCGAAGCTGGTGGTATTACTCAAAGAATCGGTGCTTACCACGTTCAAACTAGAAACGACGGTATTACCTTCTTAGATACTCCAGGTCACGCTGCTTTTACCGCAATGCGTGCTCGTGGTGCTCAGTGTACTGATATCGTAGTTTTAGTAGTGGCAGCAGATGACGGTGTAATGCCTCAGACTCTAGAAGCTATTCAGCACGCTCAAGCTGCTAAAGTTCCTATGATTGTTGCTATCAACAAGATGGATAAACCAGGTGCAGAGCCACAGCGTGTAATCAACGAGTTAATGCAACACTCTGTTATTCCTGAGTCTATGGGTGGTGAAAACCAATTCGTGGAAGTATCTGCTAAGACTGGTATGGGTGTTGACGACCTATTAGAGGCTATCACTCTACAAGCTGAAGTGCTAGAGCTTAAAGCTGTACGTGACGGCATGGCTGAAGGTGTAACTATTGAGTCTCGTCTTGATAAAGGTCGCGGTCCTGTAGCTACTGTATTAGTTCGCTCTGGTACCCTACATAAGGGCGATACCATCCTATGTGGTCTTCAGTATGGTCGTGTTCGTTCAATGCGTAACGAGAACGGTAAAGAGTTAACTGAAGCTGGTCCTTCAATTCCTGTTGAGGTATTCGGTTTATCAGGCGTACCTTCAGCTGGTGATGAGGTAACTGCTGTAGCAGATGAGCGTAAGGCTCGTGAAGTTGCCTTATTTAGACAAGGTAAGTTCCGTGAACTTAAGATTGCAAAGCAAAAGAAAGCTCAATTAGCATCTATGTTCAAGGAGAGCAATGCTTCAGAGTTAAAGGTTGTGCTTAAGGCTGATACTCAAGGCTCTGTAGAAGCTATTTCTGATGCTTTACTAAAACTTGGTAATGAGGAAGTACAAGTTAAGATCATTGGCTCTGGCGTAGGTGGTATTACCGCTAACGATGCAACCTTAGCAGCTGCTGATAACGCAGTGGTAATTGGTTTCAACGTTCGTGCTGATGGTCCTGCTCGTCAAGTAATCGATTCTGAATCCGTTGATCTTCATTACTACAGCGTTATTTACGACTTAATCGACGATGTTAAGAAAGCTATGTCTGGCTTACTTAAGAAGGAAGTTCGTGAAAACTTTATTGGTTACGCTGAGGTTCGTGATGTATTCCGTCATCCTAAGTACGGCGCAATTGCTGGCTGTATGGTGGTTGAAGGTATGGTTAAACGTTCAGCTCCAATCCGTGTGCTTCGTGATAACACCGTAATCTTTGAAGGTGAGTTAGATTCACTTCGTCGCTTCAAGGATGACGTATCTGAAGTTAAACAGAATACCGAGTGCGGTATTTGTGTTAAGAACTATCAAGACGTTCGTGTGGGTGACCGCATCGAGTGCTTTGAGAAGGTTGAAGTTGCACGTACTTTAGATTAAAGGAAATTATGCCAAGAAGTTACGGTAGAAATGAACGTGTTGCAGCAGCAGTGCTTCGTGAGATTGCTGATGTGTTGCAACACGAATTAAAAGATCCTCGAGTAAAAAATGCTACAGTGACCGAAGTTGATGTGTCACCTGATTTGCGTAATGCTCGAGTATATATATCTTTTCTTTCTGACAAGCAAGACGAGATTGATGAGGCAATGAAGGGCTTAAATAACTCTAAAGGCTTTATTAGATCAACTCTTGCTGCAAGGCTAAATCTAAGATATATGCCAAATCTTGAGTTTAAGTATGACTCTCTCATCAAGGAAAGTATGAAACTTGATGAGTTGATTAGAAAAGGCTTAAACAAAGATTAAAACAATAATCCTCTAGAAGCAATTTTAGAGGATTTTTTATCCATCCAAAACTACATAAAATTATCCTAATCTTTTCAATTATCGCTAAATATCGTATTTTGTTTTAGCTATATACCTTATAATATAGAAAAAGAGTTAAGCGTCGGTCACAGTTGTAAAACGCGGATCATTCAGAGTAAAAGGCTCTTAAAAAAGAGAATACTTTATCAATATCAAGGATATTAGATGCTAAAAAATATACCCAATTCAGTATCAGATTTTAAATTGATAAGATCAAGAAATCTTCTTTATATTGATAAAACAAAGTTTATCAAAGCTTACGAGAGCTTAGAGTCATACGTCTCTTTATTTTTAAGACCTCGCAGATTTGGTAAAACTCTGTTTACAGAAATACTATATTATTACTACGATATCGCTCAAAATAACTTATTTGATAAGCTTTTTGAAGGTACCTTTATCCATGAAAATACCACCCCTAATAAGAGTTCTTATGGTGTAGTTAGATTTGAGTTTAGTGGCGTTGATTCAAGTAAGCCATCGGTCCAAATTCTAGAAGAGTTTAGACAAAAAGTAATTGAAGGTGTAGTTGATTTTTACAAACGCTATCCAAGTTTAATTCCTTCAAAGTTTAAAAAGCTCTCTTTGCAAGAGAATGAGGATTTAACAGCTACTGTTCATGATTATTATCAAGACAATACTGAACAATTTTATAGTGGTGCAGTAGTGCTTTCAAACTTTTTATCCTCTTTTAATGCAAGACTAACTCAACCATTTAAACTCATGTTCATCATAGACGAATATGACAACTTTACAAATGACATCCTAAGTAGAGATAAAAAAGCTTTTATTGAACTTGTTAACAAGCAAAGTGAAATTGGCGCTTTCTACTCAAATATTCGTCGCTATAATCAATTAGGAATTATTGAAAGAGTCTTTATCACAGGTATTCTGCCAATTACCATGGATACTATGATATCAGGCTTTGTCTCAAGTAAAATCTCCCAAGAGCCTATCCTAAATGAGCTTGCTGGCTTTACAGATTCAGAAGTACTAGTGTTACTTCAAGAGACTGTAGACTTTACAAAATGCCGTTTTACTCCTGATACCTTACAAACTAAGATGAAGGAGTGGTTTAACGGTTATAGATTTGCTGACATGGGGGAACACAAAGTTTATAACTCGACCTTGTGTTTAAACTTTGTACAATCTTTACAAAAGAACTACTCAAGACTCCCTGTACTTGCAGTTTCCTCAAATATGGATATAGACTTTAGTAAGCTTAGTGGTTACTTAAATCTAATCCATGAAGAGTCACGTAAAAAAATCATTGAAGCTATCGTAAAAGAAGCACCAATACCATTTACTATTCCTGACAATATTAAGTTAGACAGGGTTGATAATAGTCTAAGTTATGGTGACGGTTTAGCTTTATTGTTCTACTTAGGCTTTTTAACTATTATGAATGCTGAGGATGCTAAAGAGCAGTTAGGTGACTACTATGATGGTAGCCTTTACTTAAAAGTTCCTAACTCTTATTTTAGAGTCTTATTTGCCAAATACTTAGTTGAAAGAGCAAGAGTAGATTGGTCCTTGTATATTGATTCAAATACTGATGTCTTACTGATGGGTAAGAGAAATGATTTGTCAGGTCTTATCCAAGCCTTTAGTGTCCTAAAAGGTGCTTTAGTAAAGTCTGATATTACCCATGAGAGTGAAGCTGTAATTGTAATGGGGATTTATGCCATTATCGCTTTAAAGACCAATTGTTTTGAGTTAATCCGTGAATATGTAATTAAACATAATAATGTCATGGTATCAGACTGTGTTTACGACCTATTAAAATCCACAGTAGGAAGACACAAAAGAGCAGATTTAGTGGCTATCAATAAAGAAGGTGGTCCAAGTTACTTATTTGAGTTTAAATATCAGCGCAATGAGAACTCAAGTTTGGATACTAAAGAGAAAGTAAGAGCAAAGCTACTTAATGATGCCAAAGAGCAAATCAAGTTCTACCAAACTGACGATAAACTTAAAACTATTAAAGATCTTCACAAGTATGTCATCATGTATACTTATGATGAATTAACTTTAGAAGAGATTTTATAAAAGTATTTTAAATTCTAGGAGCATTTGTGACATCAAGTTTACCAAAACAAAAGGAAATTAAATCCGCTGTCATTGTATCTAAAGTTTATAAAAGACCTATGTCGGATACTATTCGTCTGATAGCAGATAAATTAAAAGCACTTGGTGTTGATGTTTACCTTGATGCTAATACCTCTGTAGGTTTTAATATTCCTGAAATACCATCTATCTCAAGACGCCAAATGAGAGATCTTGATTTAATTATTGTTGTAGGTGGTGACGGATCATTATTAGGTGCAGCTAGAACCTTAGTAGATTTAAAAGTTCCTGTATTAGGTATCAACTCAGGTCACTTAGGCTTACTTACTGATGTAAGTCCTTCTAATTTAGATGAGAGTTTAAAGAATATTGTTAAAGGCTACTACACTCTTGAAGAGCGCAAAATGATTGATGTTAGAGTCTCTAGAGACTCTAAAGATGGTGTAGGCGAGCTTATAGGTCAATCTTTAGCAACTAACGAAACCGTTATTCACTCTGGCACTATGGCTCACATGATGGTGTTTAAGGTAAGTATTGGTGACAACTACATGTATACCTTGCGTGGCGATGGTATTATCGTAAACACCCCTACAGGATCTACAGCTTATTCTTTATCAGCAGGAGGCCCTATTATTGAGCCTCATCTTGATGTGCTTGCACTTGTGCCAATGTTCCCACAATCTTTAAATAGTTCACCTATTATTATTCCTGGAAAATCAGAGGTTAAAATTGATTTTGAGTGCCCTGACGATTTAGCAGAGCTTATTGCGATTAACTGCGATGGTCAGGTAACTTTAAGAGCTGATACTAATTGCTCAGTATTGATTAGACAGCATCATATTCCATTAACCCTAATTCATCCACAAGGCTATGACTATTATAGTTTATTACGCCAAAAACTCTGTTGGGGTCAAAGTCTAGTCTAGGAGAGTGTATGTTAGAGCAATTATTAGTAAAAGACTTTGCTTTAAGCCATAAGAATACTTTAGATTTTCAAAGTGGCATGACCTGTATCACTGGTGAAACAGGTGCAGGTAAATCCCTAACCGTAGATGCTTTATCTTTAATTTTAGGTGGTAGAGCAGATGCTAACATGGTTCGCACTAATTGCGATAAAGCAGAGTTGTGTGCAAGCTTTAACATTGAGCATAATGAAAAAGCTTTAGCCTTTTTAAAAGCCCATGAGCTTTTAGATGAGGATAAATCTCTAGTTATCCGCCGTGTGATTTTAAAAGATGGCAAAACTAAAGCTTATATCAATGATACTCCTTGCACTTTAGCTAATCTAAAAGAGCTTACTCAAAGCTTGATTGCTATCCATGGTCAGCATGCAAGCATTAAACTTATTGATAAGAGCAATCAATTAGCACTAGTTGATGCTTTTGGTAAGTTAAAAAAAGAAGTTGATAGCGTTAATGAAGCTTTTGATAAATACAATTCAAATCGTACTTTATTACAGCAATTGTCCGATGAGCAGGTAGTAGGAGCTTCAAATTTTAAAACCTTAAAGTTTGAGCTAGAGGCTTTAAATGCTTTAGATCTTAAAGAAGGGGATTACGAGACTATCAATCGTGATTATGATGCACTAATGCATCAAAGCCAAGCTCAGGATGCTATAGCCCTTGCCCAAGGCGTGCTTGAAAATGACGAGCACAATATTATTGATATCTTAAGCTCAAGAATTAGTGATTTGTCAAAAGTTGCAATCTTTGCAAAAGACAGTATCAATCCTATTATTGACGATTTATCAAATGCAGCCACTCTTTTAGATGCTGCAAGAGAAAAACTGGATTCTTTAAGTTTAAAAGCAAATCCTGCCTTAGTTGACGAGTTGTCAGAAAAGTTAGCAAAATGTCATGAGCTTTCAAGACGCTTTAACGTACAGCCAAATGAGCTTTATAAAATCAAAGACAAATTAGAAAAAGATTTAGAGCATTTCTTATCTTTAAAAGAGCAAATTGCAAAGCTTACAAGTCTTGTAAAACAGTATCGTGATGACTATGAACAAAAAGCTTTAGAGTTATCTAAAAAGAGAATTGAAACTGCTAAGTTAATGTCAAAGGAAGTAACAGAAAGCATTAAAACTTTAGCTTTAGAAAATGGTGTCTTTAAAGTTCAAGTAGAGTTTGATACTACTTGCCGTCCTCGTAAAAATGGTCGTGACAACGTCACCTTTTTATTCTCTGCAAATTTAGGTCAAGAGCCTTTAGAGCTTGGTACTGTAGCCTCTGGTGGTGAATTGTCAAGACTTGCTTTAGCAATTGAAGTTCTAACCTCCTTTGCAAATGATACTAATACCTTAGTTTTTGATGAGGTGGATACAGGTATTTCAGGACGTACTGCAAGTGCTGTAGGAGCCTTGTTACGTAAATTAGGTAAGAACGTACAAGTTATTACTGTAACTCATTTACCTCAAGTTGCAGCTTGTGCTCATCATCAGTTCTTAGTAACTAAAGAGCAAGCTGATAATGAAGCTCAATCCCACGTTAAAGCTTTAGATGAGGAAGGTAGAATTACTGAACTGTCAAGAATGATGGGTGGCAATGTAGTAACAGCAGCTACAAAAGATAGTGCAAGAGCTTTATTAAAAGAAAGTGCCTTGTAAATGAGTAAAAAAATCACTTTAAAACACAATTTGCAGGTGGGCGTGCGTTGGGCTACGGTAGATGATGCTGCAACTATTGCCCGCATTGAGCTTTCTTCCTCGCATTATGAGCACCGTAAAGAGCCTTTTACTTTAACTCACCCTCAATTTACTAAGCTTTGGAAAGATCGCTTAAAAAGCGATCTCTTTAAAACCATCCTTGTTTATGAAGCAAAAGCAATCTGTGGCTTTTTAACTTTTAAAGAAGCTATAGAGGATGGCAAAATTCTAGCTTTATATGTCGATCCTATCTTTATGCGCCATGGGGTGGGTAAGTTATTATTATCAACTGCAATCGAGATGGTTGAGCTAAAAGGTGGCAGACAAATCGAAGTTGAAGTTGAAGTGTTAAATAATGGTGCAATCACCTTCTATGAGTCGTTACTTTTTCACAAAGTAAGTGTAAAATTAGAGCACTTATTTGTAATGAAAAAGGAGTTATAAAATGCTAAAAGTTGGCATCGTAGGAATCGGTGGCCGCATGGGACATGCTCTTTGGGATTGCTGTCTTGGTTTAGATGGTGCAAAGGTTGTATGTGGTATTGATAAAAGTACAGATTCATTGCCATCAGGTTGCAACATTGAAGTAGTGGATGAGCCTTCAAAATTATCCCAAGCTCCAGATCTTTTCATTGATTTCTCACGCCCTAAGTGCTCATTAAGCGTATTAGAGTATGCAAAAGAGCATCAATGCAAGGTAGTATTAGGTACTACAGGCTTTGATTATGAGCAAAAAGACAAGATCAAAGAGTACTCTAAAAAGATTGCTATCGTATTTGCTGCTAACTTCTCTGTGGGCGTAAATATTCTATTAAATCTTGTGAAAAAGACCTCAAAGATCATGGCTGATGCAGATATTGAGATTGTTGAAGCCCATCACCGCTATAAGGTAGATGCTCCATCAGGTACTGCTCTTGCTATTGGTGAGGCAGCTGCTGCTGGCCGTAATGTTAATTTAAAAGATGTTATGGTATCAGGTCGTGACGGTATCACAGGTGAGCGTATCTACGGCTCAATTGGTTTCTCCTCAATTCGTGGTGGTGATATTGTAGGTGAGCATACTGCTATGTTCTGCTCTGAAGGTGAGAGAGTAGAGTTATCTCACATCGCAACTTCAAGACAGACCTTTGCTCGTGGCGCATTTAGAGCTGCTTTATGGCTTGAGAATAAAAAGCCTGGCTTATACGATATGAATGAAGTATTAGGTTTAAAAGAATAAAATTAAAAAAAAGATCACATCGATAAACGGTGTGATCTGTAAATTACGATTTTAAACTTTTAAACTAAAGCTGCGCTCATACCTCCATCTACAGGAATAACTGCACCTGTAATAAAATCTGAACTGTTGCAAGCTAAGAATAAAGCTGTGTTTGCTACATCCTCAACTTTTCCAAAACGTCCAAGTGGTGTTCTGTTAATTACTTTCTGATTTAAGATTGGATCGTTTTGCAGTCCTTTAGTCATATCCGTTAGGATGTAACCTGGAGCGATAGCATTTACATTGATGTTATAGCGAGCCCACTCGGTTGCTAATTGCTTAGTTAAAGCAATAACGCCACCTTTTGAAGCACAATAAGCACTAAGTCCTGAGGCTCCGTAATTACCTAAGATAGAAGCTATGTTGATGATTTTGCCACCACAATTGTGTTTCATAGATAAAAAGGCGTTTTGGCACAAGCTAAATACCGCCCCAAGATTAGTGTTTAGAGTATCTTTCCACTCGTCATAAGGAGTATCTTCAGCGCAACTTGCTGGAGCAATGCCAGCTACATTTACTAAGATATCTAAGTACACCTCATCAGCTTCAATACGCTTGAATAACTCTTTTATATTGGTATTAGAAGTTATATCACAAGGAATAGCCTTTACGTGTTTACCAGTAGGATCAATCTCCATAGCAGATTGAGATAAAGTTATAGCATCTCTTGAGACTAGGTAAACAAAGGCGCCATTATCACACAAAGCTTTTGCAATAGCTTTGCCAATTCCACGACTAGCACCAGTGACTAAAGCAAATTTTGATGAAAACTCCATAACAACTCCTTAGTTCTATACTTTCATTGTAGGTCAAATATTTGTTTTTGTAGGAAAAGTTGATAATTTTGTGGAGAGGATCTAATAAAGAATTTGCTAAAAAGCGTTGATGGATAACGATTATAGAAAAACAGCACCTTAAAGGTGCTGTTTTGCAAAACGGAAAATTAAATAGTTAATTGAGCAAGTAGTAAACCTATACAGCAGGCTACTACCACACCAATTAAACCAGGTGCCATAAAGGAGTGGTTGAAGTAGTACTTACCAATCTTTGTGGTACCAGAGATATCGAAGTTTACGGTTGCAATATCAGATGGATAATTTGGAATAAAGAAGTAAGCATAGGTTGCTGGCATTAAACCTATCAATACTGGTCCTGGAAGACCGATAGCTACAGCAACTGGTAGTAAGATTTTTGCAGTAGCTGCCTGTGAATTTACAACAACAGATACAGCAAAGAGCGCAAATGCAAAGGTCCATGGATACTCATTTACCATACCAGTAATGGCAGCCTTAAATTCAGGCATAGCATAGCTAAAGTAGGTATCAGACATCCAAGCAATACCAAAGATAGCAATACAAGCTGTCATACCTGATTTAAATACCACTCCGTTTGGTACTAGTTTTACAGGTGTCTTACATACAATGAGAATTACGCCACCAAAGCCTAACATCATCATCTGAATGATCACACCCATGCTGATAGGTTTACCAGCGCCAATGGTTCTAACCTCAGGGAAGATAGCAATAGCAACGATAGTTACCAATGCTAATAAGAAGAGGTATACAGAAAGTTTTGCGCTAAATGGTAAAACATCGTTTAAGGTAGTTTTTGAGGAGCTTTCAATTTCAGCTCTAAAGGCTGGATCTTGAAGTTTCTTTTGGTACTCTACATCGTCTTTAAGCTCTTTACCTCTAAAGTTTGAGAAGATACATAAAGCTATTACACCTAAAAAAGTAGCAGGAGTTGTAACTAAAAGAATATCTAAAAGATTTAAATTCTCAAGACCTGGTAGTGACAACACATCCTTACCTAAGTAGCAAGCTACCACAGCACTGATTGGGGAGCCTGTTAAAGCTAATTGTGAGGAGACGGATGCTGCTGCCATTGGTCTTTCAGGGCGAATTTGGTTTTTAATAGCAATATCGCCAATAATAGGCATGATTGAATAAACTGCATGGCCTGTACCTAGCATGATACTTAAAAGCCAGGTGACCATAGGTCCAAAGAAAGTAATACGCTTAGGATTTTTGCGCAAAAATCTCTCTGCAATTTGGAGCATATATTTAAGTCCACCTGCAGCTTCTAAGATAGCAGCACAGCATACTACTGCTATGATGATTAGCATTACCTGTACAGGAGGGGATGCTGGAGGCATTCTTAAAATGAATACTTCAATTAAAAGACCGATACCAGAAATAACACCTAATCCGATACCACCATATCTACTGCCTATATACAGCATGACTAAAAGGAATATAAACTCAGGAATTAGCATATATGCTCCTTATTTCATTGAACCTATTATGAATATTAGGTGTTAATCGGTATTTGTAAAAAAACTAATGTGCAAAAATGCGTTAACTTTCAAATAAAATATACAATTTGTAAGAAAACTCACAATATGCAAAAACTGAATTACAAATAGCTTCTTGATAACAAAAGAGAAAGACTCTATATTGATATAGATTTTAATATCCAACGCTACTTGATTTGGTAACACTATTTTGCAAACATATAACAAGTTATCTACAAAAGTGGTATATTGAAATATTGCTTCCCATAATTAGAAATCTATAAAAAAATTGAATCAGTTTAACCTACATACATCCTTGTGATAAGGTGAAGTATGAAGGGAATATTTGTAATTACATCTATAGAGATTTGAAGGATAAACTCTAACATGAGAGTAAAGATAAATAATGTAGGAAAGGTTAAAAATGCAGATATTGAGATAAATGGTATTACTGTTGTTGCAGGAGAAAATGTTACAGGTAAAAGTACCATTAGTAAGTCTTTATATGCCCTTTTTAGAACTCTTTATAACAAAGATGAAAAGATCGAATCCCAGCGACTATCTTTTATCAGTAATCAGCTTTTATTTCTGTATACCAATTCAGAACAAAATTCTTTAAAACCTTCATTATTAGAAATACTAGCCAAAGAAATTTTCTCCTTAACTAATCAAGATAAGATAACGGAAGGAGACTTGGTTAAAGATGTAAAAAGCAAATTATATGAACTCATTAAATCTGTAGATCATGATTTTAATTTGCCCATTGATGATGCTAATTTTATATCATTCTGTCATGGAATCGATAAAATTGTACATTTAACTGATTTATCAATATTAAAAACTATTTTAGATTTTAACTTATCTAGTGAATTTAATAATCAAATCAACAATATATATACATCAGAACTAGGTGAGATTTCATTAAAAATAAAGACTAGAGAAATTCATTCAAAAATTTGTAATAACAAAGTATCAGAACTTGAAAATTCCATTACTCTACTTTTAGAACCTGTTTACATAGATAATACTATTGTGCTTGAAGATCTTTTTTCTTCGTACACAAAATCCCGTTTTGTTGTTAAAAATGACCATCACTCTGTACTAAGGTCTCAACTTGAGAGAAACATTGTGAATGAATATGATGGTCAGTTAGCAGAGCAAAAAATTGTCAATGAAGAATTGTCTGATATTTTTGAATATCTTTCTCAGAGTTGTTCTGGTGAAATGGTGTTAGAGAAGGGTGAGTTATTTTATAAGTTGCCTTCATCAAATAAGTTGCTAGCAGCAAGTAACTTATCAGCAGGTTTAAAAACCTTTGCAATTATCAAAACATTGCTAAGAAATGGATTAATTAAACGAAATGGACTCATCATATTAGATGAGCCTGAGAACCACTTGCATCCAAAATGGCAAATAGCTTTAGCTAAAATAATTGTACTGTTACATAAAAAGTTTAATTTACATGTACTATTAAATACTCATAGCCCATACTTTCTACAAGCAATTCAGGTTGAATCTGCTTCTGTTTCTATAGCCGATAAATGTAAATATTATCTTGCATCAAATATTGACGAGTTCTCTGTAGTTGAGGATGTTACTAATAATGTAGAGAAGATCTATGCATTGCTAGCTCAGCCATTCCAAGATTTAGAAGATATTAAGGCAAAAAATAATGTCTGATAAACACAAAATTTCTCAATTAAAGTTCGATGCAAATGAAGCTCTCATAAAAAGATTTCGATGTACTTTAAAGCAAACCTCATTAGATGATTCTCAAAAAGTAGACGGTAAAAGAATAAAACTGTACTTGACTGAATCAACGTTAGATTCTGCAAATTTTGATTCTTTTAAGAATAAGTTTTGCAGACGATTTTCTCCTGCTTTACAAAATATACGTTCGGTAGATGCCTTAATTTCATCTAATCAAGGTTGTTGCTTAGTTGAATTTAAAAATGGGTATTTTGATATAAGCGAGTTGCATAGCAAAATCTTTGATAGTTATGTTATGTATTGTGAAGTAATGAATGTAACCGCATCACAAACAAGAGAGAATTTGGATTTTGTACTTGTTTACAATCGAGAAAAATTCAGAACAGAAAAAGTTAAGAATAACGGATCAAATAATACAGTTCCCTTTTCACCAAGCTATGAAAAAATGAAAAATCATCTTGGCAATCAAGCAAAAAGAACCATTACAGATCTTGGTCTTGAGAAATACAGAACATTTTGTTTTAGAAATGTTTACTCATTTGATAAAGAAGAATTTAATGAATTCTTAGAAAGAAATTACCAGAACTGATAGCTATTTGCTTTAGTATTCTTCGTTATTTTTAAGCGCTTTTTAGTACTAAATAAGCCATACAGGCACAAAGTTGTTTTTGTGATCTATAGGAAGCACATCTTCACACATGCAGATTACGGCTCCTTGAGCGATATTTATTTTTGAATTTGAATGCTCACACAGTTTTTTTAGATCTTCTATAGAAGCTAAGAAATTTGACTTGTCTTTGTAGTCCTGAATGGACTTGCTGTAAGCTTTATTTGTATTGGATGGATACAATCTTCTTGATAAATAAGTAAGGTTGCACTACTTTGTCTTTTAGTTTTGAAATAAGAGAATATAGGCTCTTTTCCTTGATTTATACAGCTTTTATAAATTTCAGAGAATACATAGGTTTCAAACACAGCATTAGCCATTGGACCATCAAGAAGAGAGATTGGATCTTGTAGTTTTAGTAAGAAACACAAAAGAGCGGTATCTAAAAAGTAAAGATAAGAGGCTTTATTTTTACCTTTTAACTTTTGTGTATTAAAAGAAGGTACTAGAGCAATAAGGTGAGTTGCAACTAAATAGTTAAGCCATCTTTTAGCTGTAGCAGTTGATATCTCTGCTTTAATAGCTAGCTCATCTATGATAACTGGTTTTGCGCTGTATGTGGCTACAAGCTTTAGAAAACGATAAAATTAAAGCTCATCTTTTACTTTTAGAAAAAATCTAATCTCTCTTTGAAGATACGCATTAACGTAAGCTTGGTAATAGCAAGTGTTGTCAAAATCTTTAGTTTGATTAAAAATTTTAGGACAAGATCCTTTAACGATCCTCTCAAAGATATCTATTACAGTTTGCTTATTACAATCTTTAAGTCTTTTAATTAAAGAATTGGTATCGGTATTAAAGCTTTGAGCTTTGGTGCCATAAATTTCTTTGTTGCAAAGACTTAGTAAGGTAAAAACGCCTAAGCTTCCATTAAAACTTAGCTCAATTTGACTTGAGAGGTGTTTACAATCAATTGTGCTTGTAAGGAAAAATTGTCCCATCTTATCACTGTTAGCAATAGCCTTTTTTATACAGGATCACAGTACAGGAGCATACTCAATTTCTGCAATTAAAAGTGGAGGTTTGTGCTTTTTTATAAAACCGCTTGGATCATGGTTTGCAAAGTAACGCTCTTCAGGATCTTCAAGTGAAACATAGTTTAAAGTAGAGCCTTTTACATCTTGAAAAATAGCTTTAAGTAAGCTCTTTTTTCCAGAGTTTCTTGGACCAGTCACAAGGACAACTTTAAATAAATTCTTTGCTTGTACAAGAGTGTTAAATAAAGCTCTATTAAAAGTTAGCATGACTTTAAACCTTGGCTAAATAGCTACTGACCAGGAAAAGAATTAACATACTTAATTTCAATATCAGGAAAGGATTCTACAAACTTAACTTTAAAGTCAGGGAAGGAATCAACAATTTGCCATTTGCCACAGCTGTCTGCAAAGGAATTTACTTTTTGAACCTTTAGATCGGGAAATGAGTTTACTACCTTTACTTTAATATCTGGAAAGGAATTTACTATTTGTACTTTGCCATAAAGCTTAATGCCATTAAAAGTACAGTTATCAACATTACCAGTCCCTGCTAGAGCACTAAAACTTAAAGCCATTAAACAAGCTACTAAACACTTTTTCATAGAGCACCTCTAAAACAAAAAGCCTTAAACTAATTATAGTCTAAGGCTTTTCAAAAATTTAATTAGGAGCTAATTTATTAGATCACGCCTTGTGCAATCATAGCGTCAGCAACCTTGCGGAAGCCAGCGATGTTAGCACCTAGAACTAGGTTACCTTCAACACCGAACTCACGAGCTGTTGCTGCTACGTTGTTGTATAGGTTTGTCATGATGGTGTGTAGCTTGCTATCTACTTCCTCGAAGGTCCAAGCTGTCATACCAGCGTTTTGCTCCATCTCTAATTGAGAAGTTGCAACACCACCAGCGTTTGCAGCCTTAGCAGGACCGTAAGCAATCTTAGCGTCTAAGAATTGCTTGATAGCACCTAGAGTTGAAGGCATGTTAGCACCTTCAGCTACAACCTTACAGCCGTTAGCTAATAGAGTCTTAGCATCTTCCTCATTTAACTCATTTTGAGTTGCACAAGGGAATGCACAGTCTACCTTGTAGCACCATACTTGATGCTTACCTGCAGGGTATTGCTCAACAGGAGTGTATTGAGCAGTCTTTACTAACTCTGCATAACGAGTTAAACGAGCGCGCTCAACTTCCTTAACTTGCTTTAGAACAGCTACATCAATACCGTTTTCATCGTAGATAGTACCAGTTGAATCAGAAACAGTAACAGGCTTTGCACCTAACTGGATTAACTTCTCACAGCAGTAGATTGCTACGTTGCCTGAACCTGAAACAGCACAAACTTTACCCTTTAGAGAATCACCACGATCTTTTAACATAGCGTCGGTGAAGTAAACGGTACCGTAACCTGTAGCCTCAGTACGAGCTAAAGAACCACCGTAGTTTAGACCCTTACCAGTTAAAACACCTTCGTAACGAGTGGTTAAGCGCTTGTAAGCTCCATACATGTAACCAATCTCACGACCACCAGTACCGATGTCACCTGCTGGAACGTCGATAGTAGCGCCAATGTAACGGTGTAATTGGATCATGAAAGCTTGGCAGAAACGCATGATTTCGTTGTCTGACTTGCCCTTAGGATCGAAGTCTGAACCACCCTTAGCACCACCGATTGGAGTACCAGTTAGTGAGTTCTTTAGGATTTGCTCTAGACCTAAGAACTTTAATACGCCCTCATTTACAGTTGGGTGTAAACGGATACCGCCCTTGTAAGGACCGATAGCTGAATTGAACTGTACACGGTAACCCTTGTTTACTTGAACTTCACCATTGTCGTCAACCCACTCAACGCGGAAAGAGATAGTTCTCTCAGGCTCGCACATACGCTCTAAGATCTTGTACTTTTCGTACTTAGGCTCTTTCTCAACTACTGGTTGTAGAGTAGTTAAAATTTCTTCAGCTGCTTGTAAGAATTCTGGTTGATATGGATACTTTGCCTTCAATGAGTCAAGTACTCTTTGGGTGTATGACATTTAATGTCTCCTTTACCTGTTGATAAAATTATTTTGAATTTGTGACAATTTACCTTGCTTAAAAATGCCATGCAATAGATCTTTAAAATAGCTCCTAAATGGTGCATAAAAAGCTAAATTATGGTGCAAAGTAATTTTTAAAACTTCTTTCTAATGAAAAAATATTCGATAAAACAATAAGATAAAATGTGTAAAAATTTATAAAAAACGCTTCAAATTCTGCTCTTAATTAGTGCTAGTTAAACTGCTTTAAGAAAATTAAGTATTTAAAAATCAAAAAGTTAAGAAACTTAAACTTAAATTTTACAAACTTTAAAAAAATGTTAATTGCACTAAAATAATTCAGTGTGCTAAAGATAAATTAAGCAAATTAAAGTGATCAAGGTAAAAAAAAGCCTTCTGTATTACTACAGAAGGCAACTACCAACAGGCAAATAGATTTAGTAGATTATTCTCTGTTTAAGAAATCATCTACTGCTTTAGCGCATTGACGACCTTCAGCAATAGCGTATACCACTAAAGACTGACCCTTACGACCGTCACCTGCGGCAAAGACTTTTTCACAGGAAGTTTGATAAGCTTTAGCACCTTGTGTATCAGCTTTGATGTTGCCACGCTTATCAGTTTCAAGGTTAAACTCTTTGATAAGAGCACTTGATGGATGTGAGTAACCCATTGCAATTAAAACTACATCAGCTTTAATCTTGCTTTCTGTACCAGCAATACCATCAAATTGACGACCCTCACCCCACTTTACTTTTTGAGTAAGCACAGCTTCTAGCTTGTCCTTACCTTCAAAAGCTGTGGTATTAGTTGAGAATAAACGAGTGCAACCTTCCTCATGAGAGGTTGAGGTACGCTTAATCTTTCTCCACTCAGGCCATGCTAAGGTTAAATCCACACTCTCAGGTAACTCGTCGTGGTAGTCTAATTGAACTACGCTTGCAGCACCCTTACGAATGGATACACCGATACAATCAGAGGCAGTTTCACCACCACCGATTACTACCACGTTTTTGCCTTTTACATCGATTGGATTTGGGCAATCACCGTTGTTTTCGCGGTTTTGTGCAATCAAAAAGTCTAAGGCAAAGTAAATTCCAGACAAGGAACGACCTGGAAGTTTTAGATCACGAGGGCTTTCAGAACCTGGTGCTAACACAATAGCATCAAAGTCTTTTAATAACTGTTCACCACGAACTTCAGTTAAAGAGTCGTTGTGAACACCATGCTCTAATTCCTTAATAGCACCAACAATGGTCTTAGTCTTAAAGGTGATACCTTCTTGCTCTAATTGAGAAATTCTTCTGTCGAGAATTTCCTTTGGTAGCTTGAAGTCTGGAATACCATAACGTAACAAACCACCAATCTTGTTCATCTTTTCAAGCACGGTAACATCGTGACCAAAACGATTTAATTGTTGAGCAGCAGCCAAAGCTGCAGGACCTGAGCCTACCACGCAAACCTTCTTGCCAGTACGATTTTTGTTAACAATAGGTTTTACTAAACCATGTTCAAAAGCGTACTCAGCAATTTTTCTTTCTACAGACTTAATACCTACTGCCTTTCTGTGAATACCTAAGGTACAACCTTCTTCACATAAAGCAGGGCAGATACGACCTGTGATTTCAGGGAAGTTATTAGTAGCTGACAATACGTTGTAAGCTTTGCTCATCAGATCTTCACTTACAAACTCATTAAAGTCAGGGGAATCGTTGTGTAGTGGGCACTCATGCATGCAGAATGGAATACCACAATCCATGCAACGACCAGCCTGAATTTTAGCTTGCTCGTCAGTTAAAGTGCCGTAGATTTCGCAAAAGCTCTTAACACGCTCTTCTACACTAACATGAGGCTGTTCAATGCGCTCAAATTCGATAAATCCTCTTGTAAAGCCCATTTTAATGTGCCTCCTTCATAGCTTTTAGTGCATTGAAGTATTCAACTGGGAATACCTTGACGAAGTGATGTATTTCAACATCGAAATTCTCTAAGATCTTACGGGCAACATCACTTCCTGTTGCATTTAGATGCTTAGTTAATAAGTCTTTTAAGACTTCCTCATCGCTCATATTCTTGTGAAGTGGGATGGACAAATCGGCTTTTGAGGCTTTAACTACATTGCTTACATAGAAAGAGCCCTTGCTGATATGATTTTTAAAGGTATTGTCTTTATCGTATACATAAGCCATACCACCTGACATACCAGCTGCAAAGTTTCTACCAGTCTTACCTAAGATAACTACAGTACCACCTGTCATGTATTCACAACCGTGATCACCACAGCCTTCAGCTACTGCATCGGCACCAGAGTTACGTACGGCAAAACGCTCGCCTGCTACACCTGAGAAGAGAGCAAGACCTGAGGTTGCACCGTATAAGCAAGTGTTACCTGCAATGATGTTATCCTGAGGATCACCATCAAATAGTGCACTCTTGTGGATAGCGATAATACCACCTGACATACCTTTACCTACGTAGTCGTTAGCAAGACCTGATAGGTTTAAAGTAATACCTTTCTCTAAGAAAGCACCAAAGGATTGACCTGCAGTACCTGTTAGGTTGATAGTAATAAAGTTATCATCAAGTTTCTTACCTGCTACAGCTTTAGCTACCACACCTGAAGAGTAAGTACCAACTGAGCGGTTTACGTTTACTACAGGAGTTTCAAAGGTTACAGGAGTATTGTTCTTAATAGCTTCCTTAATCTTAGCTTCAAACTGCTTATCTAAAGCTTTATCAATCTCATGCTGTTGTTTAATAGCATGGTGTGCAATTTCGTCTTTGAAAGCAGGATCTTTAAAGAAGATCTTCTCAAAGCTTAAGTTACGAGCTTTTTCAAATTCGCTATCAGATA
>Ga0256405_10004909_pt1 | contig 24116 bp, 19 predicted proteins | sample RumenRJG_02DNA_FD_189096 | JGI IMG/M metagenome (GOLD analysis project Ga0256405, IMG submission 189096) | Bovine rumen microbial communities from Lethbridge, Alberta, Canada - RJG_02 | ecosystem: Host-associated > Mammals > Digestive system > Stomach > Rumen | place: Canada: Alberta... | reverse complement strand
TTCCTAATGAGGATGGATTCTCTACATCTAACCTATGGTATATGAAGAAATGGTATCTCTTCTACACCAATCATGCTTCATCAGAAAAACTCCAACGGCTCATTGGAGAATTACAATCATCCATAAATCAAGAACGCTTAAAACTCCAACGCCCCGTTGGAGAATTAGTGAAACAGCCTGTTTCAGAAACTGAGAATGACGCCAGCAATGACTTCCCAATCCCCTTTGCCCTTGTTCCATGGGGACAGCATATTGAGATTATTACACGGAGTGAAAGTCTTGAAGAAGCGTTGTTTTATATGCAACATGTGATAGATAAAGGATTAAGCAGGACGGCACTGGTCAATTGCTATAAGGCTCACCTCTTTGATCATCAGGGCAAGATCGTAAACAACTTCTCTACGTATCTGCCAAAGCCACAAAGCCATTTGGTGCAGGAGGTGCTAAAAGAGAATTATGATTTTGGCTTTGCGACTGTTGACCATGAGCCGTTTGAGGAACGAGAATTGGAAGATGCCCTTATCAGCGATGTTACGAACCTTTTATTGGAAATGGGAACTGGCTTTGCTTTCATGGGCAGACAGAGAGAAATCATCGTAGGAGGTCGCTCACGGAAGATAGACTTGCTATTCTATCATGTCCGCCTTCGTTGCTATATAGCGTGCGAGATCAAAGTTAAACCATTCGAGCCAGAGTTTACGGGTAAGCTAAACTATTATGTCAGTGCCGTTGACGAATTGGTTAAAGCACCTGATGACAACCCTACCATTGGGCTACTGATCTGTTCCGATATGGATAAGACCGATGTTCAATGGTCATTCCGTGGAATTACGACTCCAATGGGAGTGGCTACCTATAACAATATCCGTATTAAAGATATGCTACCCACACAAGAGCAACTGAAGGAAAGGATGGAATTGCTACAGAAGGAGCTTAGGGCAACTAAGAGACTAATGAAAAAAGCAAGTGAATAATTGTCAAAGCATTTGATGAATTCGGGAGAAATGCTTACCTTTGCACCCGATGATGAGTCATAAAAACGGCTGATGGCTTGTCATCGGGTGTTCTTTGATGCAAATTATAGCAGAACAACGAATTGAGAACGGTCTCTTATCCGGACTCGGCTTTGCCGCTTGCCAGAGCAAGAACCTAGAAAATTCTCAATCCCACAAACTGCCTTTATACAAAGGAATCCTGCGATTTCTTACAAAGTTACGAAAAAAGCATCTCATAAACTGAGATGCTGTATGATTTCTATGCCGCTTCGTAGAACACCTGCCCTACTCTATCGATATGGTCGCCTATTGGCGTACGGATCTCCTGATGGAGAGCTGCTTCGATAGTCTTACAAAGTTGTTGTCTATGGTTCATTTTTAAAGCAATATTTCTATTCCAAAAGATTCCCAATATCCCATGTAAGGAATTCCTCAACAGGAATACCACCAGAACCTACGATAAAGGAATGAACGGGATTGAATCTCTCCACGAACTTTGGCAGGCCTTCGTTTGTGGTTCTTCTACCGCTCTTCACCTCTATAGCGATACACTGTTTGTTGTATTCTATAACAAAATCTACTTCATTTTCTTTCTCACGCCAATAATATAATTTGTAATCATATTCATCAGCCTGTTTAAGGAGGTGTGCACCGACAGCACTTTCAACCCAACGTCCCCAAAGTTTAGGGGTAGTGAATGCAGCCTTGAATGTCATTCCACTCTGAACAGAGAAGAGAGCCGTATTATATACTATTAGCTTGGGAACGGAGTTGTATTTCCTAGCCTTATCTGACGCATATTTCATCAAGCCACATAGCAGTCTTGACTCATCAAGTGTAGTAAGGTAACCTGATAAAGTAGTAACATTGCCTGCATCCTGCAACTGGCCCAACATCTTATTTAACGACAGTTCCTCGCTAGAGTATGCACATCCCAGTTCAAACAACTGCCTAATAAGTGCAGGTTTATATACAGTTTTTGTCCACAAAACATCCTTCTCTATAGCAGGAGCCACAATACTATCTTTAATGTATTTACTCCATCTACGCTCGTCGCCAACATACATAGCACTACCAGGATATCCGCCGAAATAAATATATTGGTCGACATCAAAGCCAAACGCTTCTTTCATTTCGCTAAAGCTCCAATGCGGCATTCTTATCAATTCAAATCTGCCAAACAAAATTCTCAAAAGTTACTCACGAAATTCTCAATTTGATTCGTCAAAATTCTCAAATCTCCTTGCAAACGGCCTTAAGCCAAGCAGTTTCTTCGGCGTTGAGATGGGGTGAAAGGGTGGCTAAAACATGCTGGTGATATTGGTTGAGCCAAGCGATTTCTTCGTCTAATAGCAACTCGCGGATGATCGGCGCGGTGTCGATGGGGCATAGGGTGAGACTCTCGAATTGGAGGAATTGGCCGAATTGAGTTTCCTTATAGGGGGTTATCAGGAGGGTGTTCTCGATGCGGACTCCGAACTTGCCTTCGAGATAAATGCCTGGTTCATCGGTGACGGTCATGCCAGCTACGAATGGGGCGGGTTTGTACTCCATGCGGATTTGATGGGGGCCCTCGTGCACATTGAGATAAGTGCCCACGCCGTGACCTGTACCATGAAGATAGTTCAAGCCTTCACGCCATAGAGCCTGACGAGCCAGAATATCAATTTGTGTACCGCTAGCACCAGCAGGAAACTTACAAAGCTCTATCTGGATATGTCCTTTCAGCACAAGGGTATAAATGCGCTTTTGCTCCTCAGTCAATGGACCAAGAGCAATGGTGCGGGTGATATCGGTGGTGCCATCAAGGTATTGGGCACCACTATCCAGCAACAGAAAGCCTTCGGGCTTAAGTGGAGCATCTGTATCTGGCGTAGCCTCGTAATGAACTATTGCTCCATGCGCTTGATAACCAGAGATGGTATCGAACGAGATGTCGCGATATAACGGCTGCTCGGCGCGAAGCGATTCGAGTTTATCAGAAACTGTGATCTCCGTCTGACCTCCAGCCTCAACTGCAGGCTTTAACCAGTGCAAAAACTTTACCATTGCGATGCCGTCTTTAAGCATCGCAGACTTAAAACCCGCTATTTCAGTTGGAGTCTTGACGGTTTTCATTCGTTTTACTGGCGACTCTGCTTCTACTATCTCGCGAGTCACCTGCTTGTAAAGCGTATAGTTTACCTCATCGGGGTCGAGCAGGATGTTGTATTCGAAGTAATCCTTCAGCCCTTTGGCAACATCCTCGTAGGCCGCAACCCCTACTCCCTCGGCCTTGAGATAAGCCTCAACCTCGGGCGTAAGCTTCACCTTATTTATATATAAGGTAACATCACGCGACGAAATAAGCAGATAGCTCACAAACACAGGATTGCAATGAACATCAGTGCCACGAAGGTTGAGCGTCCATGCGATATCATCAAGTGCCGACATCAGCATGCCATCGGCGTGAGCATCGCGGAGAGCCTTACGGATACGTGATATTTTTTCACAACACCTCTCGCCGGCATATTTCAGAGGATAAATCTCAACAGTATTCTCTGGAATTGCAGGGCGGTCTTTCCATATCTGAGCCAAAGGATCGAGATTTGTCCGAAGCGTGATGCCACCCTGCTGACGAAGATCGGCAATCAGCTCCTTTACGAAACTTGCAGAATTAACCATGCCATCAACTGCTACCTCAGCACCAGCGCCGCATTCCTTGCCAATCCATTCGGCAATAGTCGGCGTGCCTGGCATCTTGAGTTTCATCAGTTGATATTCTGTGCCCTTAAGTTGATCTTCTGCAGCAATGAAATATCTGGAATCAGTCCACAATGCTGCCGAAGTAAGAGTTACAACAGCTGTTCCGGCCGATCCGTTAAAGCCTGAAATAAACTCACGCCCCTTCCAATGATCGGGCACATATTCGCCCTGGTGAGGGTCGGTACTTGGGAATATAAACGCAGCAAGATGCTCGCGCTTCATAACCTCTCGGAGGGCTTCAATTCGTTGATTGACAGTCATCTTCATCTGATTTTGTAATTTCGAGATTACAAAGGTACGAAATAAGTAGCAGAAAATGACAAGATTAACACAGATTAATAATAAAATAACGCGTTGTTTGAGTTCTTTTTTGTAACTTTGCAGCACTTTAGATAAACAATTTAAAAATACAATTATGGCTTTTCTAACAGACGAGAAATTGGTGATTGTTGGCGCCGGTGGTATGATCGGTTCTAACATGGTACAGAGTGTGCTGATGCTGGGTCTTACTCCTAACATCTGCTTGTATGATATCTATGAGCCCGGTGTTCATGGTGTTTACGACGAGATGTGTCACTGCGCTTTCCCAGGTGCAAACATTTCTTATACCGTAGATGCTAAGGAGGCTTTCACTGGTGCTAAGTACATCATCTCTTCAGGTGGTGCTCCTCGTAAGGAGGGTATGACACGTGAGGACCTGCTGAAGGGCAACTGCCAGATTGCAGCTGACTTCGGTGAGAACATCAAGAAGTACTGCCCAGACGTAAAGCACGTAGTAGTTATCTTCAACCCTGCTGATGTAACAGCTCTTACCGCTCTGATCCACTCAGGTTTGAAGCCAAACCAGCTGACATCTCTGGCAGCTCTCGACTCTACCCGTCTGCAGCAGCAGCTGGCTCAGGAGTTCGGTGTTCGTCAGGACAAGGTTACAAATGCTTACACTTATGGTGGTCACGGTGAGCAGATGGCAGTATTCGCCAGCAAGGCTCTCATTGACGGCAAGCCTCTCTCAGAGCTCCCACTCTCTGCTGAGCGCTGGGCTGAGATCAAGCACATGACTACACAGGGTGGTAGCAACATCATTAAGCTCCGTGGCCGTTCTTCATTCCAGAGCCCAGCATATCAGGCTGTTAAGATGATCGAGGGTGCTATGGGTGGTGAGCCTTTCAAGTGGCCTGCTGGTTGCTATGTAAACGCTTACGGCTTTAAGAACGTAATGATGGCTATGCCTACCGTTATCGACAAGGACGGTGTTCACTTCACTCAGCCTGAGGGTACTGCTGAGGAGATGGCTGCACTGCAGGCTTCTTACGAGCACCTTCAGAAGATGCGCGACGAGATCATCTCGCTCGGTATCATCCCTGCCGTTGAGGATTGGGGTAAGGACAACGCTAACCTGTAATTAATTCATATCTTTGAATTAAGTATTTAGAGGTTATGGCTCTAATAAAATCATATCGCGGTCTCGCTCCTAAATGGGGGCGAGACTGCTATTTTAGTGAGAACGCTACTATCGTTGGCGATGTGACAATGGGCGATGAATGCTCAGTATGGTTCAATGCTGTGGTTCGTGGCGATGTTGCTCCTATCACCATAGGTAACTGCACTAACATTCAGGATGGCAGTTGCGTACACGTAACTCACGAGACAGGTCCTACGCATATCGGCAACTACGTAACCATCGGACATAACGTTACCGTCCACGCCTGCACCATACACGACAACGCATTGATAGGCATGGGTTCCACTCTGCTTGACGGTTGCGAGGTTGGCGAAGGCTCAATAGTAGCAGCTGGTGCCCTGGTTCTGCAGAACACCAAGATTCCTGCTGGCGAGATTTGGGGAGGCGTACCAGCCAAATACATCAAGCCTGTACGTCCAGGCCAGACGGATAACGCCAAGCACTATGTAGCCTACTCCAAATTCTATCTGGAGGAAGGCGAAACAGAACCAACAAAATTCTAAGTATTACTTAAGGGTAGCAACCACGTATTCCGATTGCGTGCCAATGCGGAACTTTCCGCCCCAGATGCCTATGCCCGATGAGACATAAAACTGGGTGTTGCCACGCTGATGACTACCCCAAGAACATTCGTATAAACGATCAGTAATCCATGATATTGGCCATACCTGTCCACGATGGGTGTGGCCACTTAGTTGGAAGTCGACTCCTGCAGCCTCAGCACGATCTAAGTTGTAAGGCTGGTGGTCTAATACTATAGTGTAGTATTGGGTGTTGGGTGATAGGTGACGGGTGTTGGTTACTAGTTCCTTGATGGGTTTGCGGCGCATATTGGTGCGATCGTCGCGACCAATGATTACGATACTGCTATCGATAACGGCGGCCTCATCAATCAACAGATGAATACCTGCATCCTTATAGAACTGCTTAGCTCCAGGCACACCCGAATAGAACTCATGGTTACCCAAGCAGGCATAAACAGGAGCTTTGAGTCTGTGAAACTCCTCAGCCATACGCTCTTCGAGAACCGGACGCATACTACCATCGATGATATCGCCTGCAATCAGAATAAAATCGGGATTCTCTGCATTAATCATATCCACCCAACGGGCCAATTCCTTACGCGTATTGTGATAACCGATATGCAAGTCACTAGCCATCACTATCTTATATTCTCGCGGCAATGGTTTCTGCGACTTTATCTCCAACGGCACACGTACCTTATTCTTATAATGCAAGTTACCATAAATAAAAATGCATAGCAGTAACGCCAGAATGCCCAAAGCAGTATAGCCGTTATGATACATGAAACTCTTAGGCACGAGATGGACCAATCGGCCCAAGTCGAGCAGAAGAAATATCATAACCAGATATAACAGCACTATGATTGAGGATGTTCCAACCTCGTATGACATCTGAGCCACAGAAAGTGGCATGCCATCAAAAGCCCGACGGAAGTTAAGAAACAGCATGGCGAAACTGAGTACGCCAACTGCGATGATAACCGACTTCCACAATGCCGATAAAGGCAACATAACCCATATATGCCAAGCGATATAGGCTATGGCCACTATTGGCAATACAAGAATTATCAACATCCACATAGATTTCATAAAAAAAGTCTAGAGCGAAACAGCAGAAAGCACTTTGCCTGTAGCACCTGACTGACCTTTAACAAAATGACCAGCCTTACAACCTTGCTCATGAAGATAGTTGGCATCAGATGCGAACTTATCCATCTGCGAAGCAAAATCCTCGTAGTTCTTTATCTCAAAACCGCCACTGGTCTTAAGGCCCTGAGCCTCCTGGAACTTCTGATTGTTGGGGCCAAAGAATACGGGTACATCCCACACAGCAGCCTCAAGCAGATTATGGATACCTACGCCAAAGCCTCCACCTACATAGGCCACCTGACCATAGTGATAGATGCTTGAAAGCAAGCCGAAACAGTTGATGATAAGCACCTCTGCATTCTGCACATTCTCCTCAGTAGCCTCGGTATAGCGGATGACCTTGCGACCCTCGAGCAACTTTTCAATCTGCTTCAAATGATCTTCGCCAATAACATGGGGAGCAATAATCAGTTTCCAGTTCTTATGAGTATTAAAGTACTTAATGAAGATTTCCTCATCGGGAGGCCAAGACGAACCAGCCACAAACACTTGTGGAGCATCCTTCACAAACGCCTCTACCACAGGCAGTTGCTTGGCAGCATCCTTAATCTGCAGCACACGATCGAAACGGGTATCGCCCACTACGGTTGTGTTTGTAATACCTATCTTGGCAAGCAATTCCTTGCTGATTTCGTTCTGCACAAAGAAGTGTGTGAAGCAGTTGAGCACACGGCCATACTGGCGACCATACCACTTGAAGAACACCTGGTCCTCGCGGAATATGCTCGACACACTATATACAGGCACATTGCGGTGCTTAAGTATGTGCAGGTAGTTATACCAGAACTCGTATTTTATAAAGAACGCCATAACGGGGCGTACTGTGCGCAGGAATCTGCGGGCATTGGTAATTGTGTCTAGTGGCAGATATGTAATGATATCTGCGCCTTCGTAGTTTTTGCGTACCTCATAGCCTGAAGGCGAGAAGAACGTGAGCAGGATCTTATATTCTGGATGATCCTTACGCAACTGTTCCATAAGCGGACGGCCCTGCTCAAACTCACCCAACGATGCTGCATGGAACCAAACATACTTGGCGTTTGGATCCACCTTCTCGTGGAGAATTCGGAAAGCCTCACGCTCACCTCGCCACATCTTGCGCACCTTCTCGTTGAAGCGGCTATAGATAGCCACTCCAAGAAGATACAGATATATTACCAGGTTGTAAAACATTAGCCTAATACTTCAATAGCGCGTTTCATTCGGGCAATTGTCTCCTCCTTACCAAGGAAGGCAGAGATATCGAACATACCAGGGCCTTTACCCTCGCCAACGAGAGTGAGTCGCCAAGCATTCATCACATTTCCAAGTTTATATTCCTTCTGCTCAACCCAGGCATGCACAATCTGCTCCTGATTCTCGAGTGAGAAATCATCGATGCCTTCAAGTACACCGATAAGTTCTGTCATAACTTGAGCAGAGTCTTCCTTCCAACGCTTCTTGACTGTTTTCTCATCATAAGAAGTTGGTGCCTCGAAGAAGAATGAGCACAATGGCCACAACTCATGAACAAACGACACACGATCTTTCATCATCTCAGTAACCTTGAGGATACGTTCAGAAGTCTCATTAGGACAATGTTCCTTTACGATTGGCTCGAAGAGAGCTGCAATTTCCTCGTTTGACTTCTTGAGAATATATTCATGATTGAACCAAACAGCCTTTTCGAATGCAAACTTAGCACCAGCCTTTGAACACTTGCTGATATCGAACAGGGGCACAAGCTCGTCGAGCGAGAATATCTCCTGCTCAGTACCAGGATTCCATCCCAACAAAGCAAGGAAGTTAATAACAGCCTCAGGGAAGTAGCCATCCTCACGATATCCACGAGATGTCTCACCACTCTTAGGATCCTTCCACAGCAATGGGAACACTGGGAATCCCAGGCGATCACCGTCACGCTTTGAAAGCTTTCCCTTGCCATCAGGCTTAAGCAGCAATGGCAGGTGGGCAAACTGAGGCATTGTATCCTCCCAGCCGAAAGCACGATACAACATGACATGCAGAGGTGCAGAAGGCAACCATTCTTCACCACGAATCACATGCGAGATTTCCATCAAGTGGTCGTCCACAATATTTGCCAAATGATAGGTGGGCAACTCGTCAGCACTCTTATAAAGCACCTTGTCGTCGCAGATATCGCTCTTCACACGAACCTCACCACGAATAAGATCGTTGACCAAAATCTCCTGACCAGCCTCTACCTTGAAGCGAACCACATACTGCTTACCCTCGGCAATCAGCTTTTCAACTTCTTCCTTAGGCATCGTCAATGAGTTACGCATCTGACTACGGGTATGACAATCGTACTGGAAATTCTGGATTTCAGCACGCTTTGCCTCCAACTCCTCTGGAGTATCGAAAGCAATATATGCCTTATTGGCATCAAGCAACTGCTGAACATATTTCTTATAGATATCGCGACGCTCGCTCTGGCGATATGGACCTTTGTCACCACCAAAGCTTACACCCTCATCGAACTTGATGCCAAGCCACTTAAACGACTCAATGATATATTCCTCGGCACCTGGGACAAAACGATTAGAATCGGTATCCTCAATACGGAAAACCAGGTCGCCACCATGCTGCTTGGCAAACAGATAATTATACAAGGCGGTACGCACACCGCCGATGTGCAACGCACCCGTTGGGCTGGGTGCAAAACGTACTCTTACTCTTCTTTCTGACATACTTTTATCAAATTTGTGTGCAAAGGTACAAAAAAGTTGAGAATTTTTTTGTATTTTTGCACCATAATTGCATAAATTACATAGAAATGAGTAGTTTTAACATCAAAAACGACCTAACTTGGCGCGATTTCCTCATCCGATTAGGTCTAATCATCATAACCGTAGCCATCATCGTTTGGATGATGCCACGCAGCAGTCAGAACAATTTCAAGATAGAAAAAGGACGTCCCTGGATTTACAATGACCTGAAAGCTCCATTCGACTTCCCCATCTATAAAAGTGACGAGGCTGTTAAGGCTGAACGCGACAGTTTGATGAAGCAATACGAGCCATACTATATTCTGAACAGCGAAGTTGTGGGCAAACAATTGCGACAATTCTCCAAGGACTATTCAAATGGAATCCCTGGACTTAACAACGATTATCTTAGCATTATTGCAAATAGAATACGCAGATTATATGATCAGGGTATTATGAGCAACTCTGATTATGCAAAGATAGGCAAAGACACTACGAAATATTTACGTATTGTAAACGGTAAGCACGCCACAAGCATACAGGTAAGCAAGGTTTATTCGGTCGTTTCGGCCTACGAACAGATTTTTGAGGATGAAGTTCTGGCGGCTCATCGCGACATACTGCAGAAATGCAATCTTAACGACTACATAACACCCAACCTTAAATACGACAAAGAACGAAGCGAAGCCAGTCTGAACGACCTGCAGAACAGCATTCCTTTAGCAAGTGGATTGGTTCAGCGAGGAGAAAAGATTATCGATCGCGGCGATATAGTAGATGGAAAGACATATAACAAACTGCTATCGTTCCAGAAAGAGATGGAACGCCAGAATGTAGATCAGGAGAAGATTCGCCTGAATATCATGGGCCAGATTCTATATACCGCAATACTGCTTACATGCTTCACAATATTCCTTACCCTTTTCAGAAAAGATTATTTCGAGAAGGTAAGGTCTACTGCCATGATATATGCGCTGATTGTGCTGTTTACCATTATCGCATCGATGATGGTAGTACACAACGTTCTGCACGTTTATATAGTGCCATTTGCCATGGTTCCTATCTTTATACGTGTGTTTATGGATTCCAGAACTGCCTTCATGGCTCATGCCACAATGATACTTACATGTGCATGCTTTCTGCAGTATCCGTTGGAGTTCGTGGCAGTAGAACTTGTTGCAGGACTTGTTGCAATCTTCTCACTCCGTGAATTGTCAAGCCGTTCGCAGCTATTCTGGACAGCAGTGTCTGTTACACTCGCAGCAATACTAACCAATCTTGCGCTCGACTGGATCCGCATTAACGACCTGGCAAAGATAAGCTATAGCGAATACAACTATCTGGTAATCAACGGAGTGCTGCTATTCTGTTCTTATCCCCTACTTTATGTCATTGAAAAGGCATTCGGATTCACCTCAAACATCACGCTTATCGAGCTGTCGGACATGAACAAAGAACTGCTCCGCAAAATGAGTGAAGTTGCACCAGGCACATTCCAGCACTCGATACAGGTTGGTAATCTGGCTGCAGAGATAGCAAACAAGATTGGAGCAAAGAGTCAGTTGGTTCGTACAGGGGCTCTTTATCACGACATAGGTAAAATCGCCAACCCGATATATTTCACTGAGAACCAGTCAGGCGTGAATCCTCACGAGAAGATGGAGAACATTGACAGCGCCCAGATGATTATCAGCCACGTAACGGAGGGTACCAAATTGGCAGAGAAGTACAACCTTCCTAATGAGATAAAGGATTTTATCACAACTCATCACGGCCTAGGAAAAACAAAGTACTTCTATGTACAATACAAGAATGCACATCCAGATGAAGATGTTGACGATCTGCTCTTCACCTATCCTGGTCCAAATCCATTTACTAAGGAGCAGGCAATTCTGATGATGGCAGATACAGTTGAAGCTGCTTCGCGCTCACTGCCCGACTATACAGAAAAATCAATCCGCGAACTTGTTGAACGTCTGATTGACGGTCAGGTAGCTGACGGTTTCTTTAGAGACTGCCCTATCACCTTCCGTGATATAGCATATGCAAAAACAGTTCTTATTGAGAAGCTCAAGACCATCTATCACACCCGCTTGAGCTATCCCGAACTGAAGAAGTAGATCAAAACCTGCACAAACATACCCAAAAGTGTGCAAAAACTGCACACTTTTGCACATTTGTGCAGGTTTCTGTGCAATTTTCGTTAAACTTCGTTAACTTTGTGTGCGCAGACATAAGATTTTAAAACAATACCTATACCTTTGCAGCCGATTTTTGAAAAATTGTTTAAAAGATGAAAAAGATTTATGCATTGCTAGCCGGCGTGATGCTGACAGCAGCTTCAACAACAGCCACAGCAGGTGGCATCTTAACCAACACCAACCAGAGTATCGACTTTCTGCGTAATCCAGCTCGAGATGCAGCTATTGGTCTCGATGGAGTATACAGCAACCCCGCAGGTGTAGCATTCCTGCCTGAAGGATTCCACCTGGGTTTTAACTGGCAGTACGCTCATCAGACACGTACCATCAAAAGTACGAGTCCTTTTTTTGCATTAGGTAAAAAGAACGGCGGTCAGACCACCAAGACCTTCGAGGGTGTAGCTGATGCCCCTTTCCTGCCTTCAATTCAGGCTGCTTACAACACAGGCAACTGGAGTTGGCAGTTCAACTTCTCAGTTCCAGGCGGTGGTGGCTCATGTGAGTTTGCCGATGGTCTGGGATCATTCGAGAGTGTAGTAGGTAGCATAGCCAACCAACTTAAGCCTCTAGGTGCTACAGGTTACGATATGGACGGCTACATGCAGGGACGCCAATACTACTTCGGATTCCAGTTGGGTACAGCTTACAAGATAACAAAAGACCTGTCAGTTTATGGTGGTCTGCGTGTACTTTATGGAACAGCTACCTATAAGGCCAAGATCAGCAACATCATGGTAAACACCGCTGGTGGTTATGTTGACTTCGGTAGTTTCCTGCAGGGAGCAGCAACAACAGTAGATGCTGGTATCAGTCAGGTAAATGCAGGTATCGCACAGTATGAGGCTGCAGTTGTTCCTGTTCCAGCTGAACTCACTGCCAAACTTGCACAGTTGGAAGGTACAAAAGAGAGCCTCAACTCACTGCAGAAGTATTCAGAGGGTGTAAACCTGCTGTGTAACCAGTCGAGCGTAGGTGTTGCTCCAGTTATCGGTATCGACTGGCGTGTAGGTAAGTTCAACTTTGCTGCCAAGTACGAGGCAAAGACAGAGATTCACATGAAGAACGAGTCTACAGTAAACAAGGCAAGCGAGATTCCTGCTGTAAACAAGTTCCGCGATGCCGAGAAAATTGACGAGGACATGCCTGCACAGTTGGCACTGGGTGCTATGTGGAGCATGAGCGATAACTTCCGCCTGAACCTGGGTTATCATCACTACTACGACAAGAGCGTGAAGTGGTACAACAACACACAAGACTTGCTTGGCGGTGGTACCAATGAGTATCTGGCTGGTGCAGAGTGGGATCTGAGTGATAAGTTCACCATCAGCGGTGGTGGTCAGCTCACACGCTATCAGCTCACCGATCAGTACATGAACGATATGTCGTTCGTAGTAAACAGCTACAGCCTGGGTTGCGGTTTCAACTACAAGGCAACAGACAACATCACTCTGAAGGCTGCATACTTCCAGACTAACTACGATCATTACAAGCGTAACGATTACCCACAGGCTGGTGTAAGCGACGATTTCACTCGTACCAACCGCGTTCTTGGTATCGGTTGCGAACTGAAATTCTAAGTTTAGATTATAGCGGATCTACATCGTAGTAGATCTGAAGCGACGAATAGCGCTTGTCTTGTAGCATCTGCTGCTGGGCAAGCGCTAAATATTTACGCACCTCAGCCATATTAATGCCAAGCTCCAACTTTATGATAAGCTTGCGAATTGACAGCGACTTGACTTTGGCAATAGAAGGCTTATCAGGGCCAATAACTCTTGATGAGAACCATTGGCGCAGTCTGCTGGCCATCTCGATGCCTGCCGTCTCAACCACAGCATCAGAACGATGCTTAAGGTATACATATATCAAACGACGATATGGAGGATAGTTGAATTGCTGTCGTTCAGCGATTAATGAACGATAGAATCCTGCATAGTCATTATGAACCACCTGCTGGATAATCGGGACGTTTGGCGATTTCGTCTGAAGTATTACCAAACCTTGTTTACCTTTACGCCCGGCACGACCGCTAACCTGAGCCATCATCATGTAAGCATGCTCAAAAGCACGGAAATCGGGATAGTTCAGAAGATTATCAGCATTCAGTATTCCCACCACAGATACCTTATCAAAGTCAAGGCCCTTTGATATCATCTGTGTACCAATAAGCAGATTGGTGCGACCTGACGAGAAGTCGCTTATGATACGCTCGTAGGCATTACGAGTTCGTGTGGTGTCAAGGTCCATACGGGCGATATGAGCCTCTGGGAATATATCACGAACCTGGTCCTCTATCTTTTCCGTACCATAGCCCTTTGTCTGAAGCTCTCGACTACCGCAAGCCGGGCATTCTGTTGGCACCTGATAGGTATACCCACAGTAGTGACAGGTAAGCTGATTCATGTTTCGATGCAAGGTCAGCGACACATCACAATGCTGGCAATGAGGCACCCAACCGCATTGCTTGCACTCAACCATAGGAGCATAACCTCTGCGATTCTGGAATATGATGGCTTGCTCGCCTCGCTCCAATGCCTCGCGCACCTTACTTAATAATAAGGGAGAGAACAGCCCATTCATCATCTTACGATGCTGCAGGTCCTTTATGTCAACCACTTGTATCTCAGGCAGCTCTATTCCTTTGTATCTCTGGGTAAGTTCTACAAGTCCGTACTTACCTGTCTTGGCATTATGATACGTCTCAAGCGAAGGTGTTGCTGTGCCCAGAAGAGTCTTTGCACCATACATCTGAGCCAGCATTATAGCCGCCGAACGGGCATGATAGCGTGGAGCAGGGTCTTGCTGCTTATAGGATGTAACGTGCTCCTCGTCGATAATAATCAAACCTAAGTTTTGGAAAGGCAACAGCACAGCACTTCGCGCACCAAGTATCACATCGTATGGGTGACCCGACAGTTGCTTCTGCCATATCTCAACACGCTCTGCATCAGAGTATTTGCTATGATAAATACCCAGGCGATTGCCAAACACGCGTTGCAATCGCTGCATCATCTGCACAGTTAGCGCTATCTCAGGCAAGAGATAAAGCACCTGCTGATGCTTATCGAGCGCCTGCTGAATAAGATGGATATAGATTTCTGTTTTTCCGCTCGAGGTAACACCATGCAGTAGGGTTACGTTCTTCTGCAGGAACGAGAACTGTATCTGATTGAAAGCTTCCTGCTGAGGTGGACTCAAAGGTTTGATGTTCTCAGGATGCGGATCGCCACCATAGTTAAGACGACCAACCTCTTTATCATAAGTCTCCAGCAAACCTCGCTGAACCAGAGCGTTGATAGTCTGCAGGCTATGTCCCTCGTTCAGCAGTTCGTCGCGGGTTAGTTCCGTCTGAGCATCAGGCTCGTCAAACCTATCCAACCCTGACAGTTCAAGGTAATCAAGGAATGCCTTCATCTGCTTGGGGGCACGCTGAAGCATGTCAATGGCCACATGCAGAGCCTGTTCGCTGCGGAACTTGGATGTAAGCTGGATGTATAATTCTGTCTTAGGTCTGTATCCATCCTCAGCTTTCAGACCAGATGGCAGAGCAGCCTTATACACTTCGCCAATGGGCGACATATAGTAATCGGCTATCCAGTTCCATAGTTTCAACTGATTATCAGTAACTATCGGATCGGCATCCATCACCTGGGTGATGGGTTTTACCTCGTAGCCTTCAGGTTTGTTGCTATGCAGACTTGCAACAATTCCCATGTACTTCTTGCTGCGACCAAAAGTCACAAGCACACGCATGCCTACCCCTACAGCCATACCCTCAGGCACGCTGTAGGTAAACAACCCCGTCAAGGGCACAGGCAATATCACATCTGCATAAGTCATCAGTCCACAAAAGTACACAAAAAAGCCGAATGCTCCAAACATTCGGCCTATTTTAATTTTACTTTTGCTGTTTATTAGAAGAAATAAGCTACTGACAGCTGCCAAGAATTAGCCTTTGTATCTCCACTTATAGCATCGGCAATTGAAGAGCTTGTTGCTTTCCAAACGTTAAAATCACCAGTCTTACCAATTGCGACATTATAGTTGGCAGAAACCTGAAGATGGTTCAGAAGCATCAAACCAAGACCAACATTGGCACTTAGGTTAGAACTCTTCAGAGTCCAGCTTGAGGCAGTATTAGTAGCCGCATCAATAGATGTAAAGTCCTTATCGCCGACATTAAATCCAAACTGAGGACCAGCAAATATGTAAATGCTAGCTGTAGAACCAAGACCAATACCATAACGAAGGTTTACAGGGATCTGAATAGACTGCTGCTTAATTTTCTCATCACCCACCTCTGCCGAACGCTGATCATAAAGAGCTGAGGCATCAATACCAAGACCTACAACTGGAAGAGTAAACTTTACAGTAGGACCAATAAAGAAGCCTGCCTGATTAGATTTATCAACAACATCTTTGCTAAGCTTCATACTTGTCAGGTTAAGACCACCCTTAACACCAAACTTCACCTGTGCCTGAGCAGCAACAGTAATAGTTGCCAGCAGCACTACCAAAGTTAAAATTTTCTTCATAACCTATTTGTTTTTAATGTTAATGAATCTTTCTACGGCTGCAAAGATACGAAAAAAGTTGGAATAGAGAAGGAAATATCCTATTTTTTTGGATTATCACCTCCTTTTTTCACTATTTAGTGTCTTTGGCGGCGCACAGATACTCTGGCAGAACTATTGCTACTGCTTGATGCTTTTTCAGATTTAGACGACTTCTGTTTAGCTACTTTTACGCCCTTGGTTGATGCTGGTTTATTCTTGGCAGCCTTAACTTTCTTACCAGCCTTTGTGTCATTAACAGCAGCAATACTATCAAGCGAATCACGCTTGGCAGGATCGCCAAAGATAGTTTTCTTAAAGGCTTCAAGTTCTGCCTCAATGCGTTTCTGCTCAGCAGTCATCTTTTCCTTGTCACCATTGCAAAGCTGAGAAAGAGTCTTTCCCTGGGCATTGTTGGTTTTATAAATCTTACCACGATACATGTTCAGGGTGAAGAAATCATCCATCGATACCTGTGCAGCATTGTTCATACCGCTTGCCATAATAGTCTGTCGATTCAGGAATGGCTCCAGCTCGCTATACTTAACCCAGAAAAGAGGATACTGAGTAACCAGCTTTTCACCATTATCATCGCTAAGCGAGAAGTCATCTTCCTCTACCATTACAGGGCAAAGTGCCTGTACTTTGATATGGAACGATGAGTTTGCCTGATCGTAATAAGCACTCTCTTTGAGATAGTACTTCTTTACATCTGCCGAAGGGATATCGCTGTTGTCAACTTTAAGGCGTCCGTTCTGCTCTTCAAAGTGGATATGATAATCGTGTAACAGGTTCTTCATGTCAACCTTTGCCTCCTCAGTAAACACATCACTACCATCAGTAGGATACTCATAGATGGGGATATAGCCATTAAGTGCGAGCTTGAAGATATAGGTAAACAGGTTCAGCTGCTTGCCCTGTGGCTCAACTGGATAATAGAGTCCACCATTTGCATCCTCATCGAGCGATATCTCACGATAGATGTCACGACGCCAAACAACCTCTTCAGGCATCTCGACTGCTGTGGGAAATGATATCTGCGCACGCATCGACATAGCTGAAGATGCAGAATTCTGCTTTGCTTTCTGCTGTTCCTGCTGCTGAGCCTTACGTTGAGGCGGCTGGGCAACGGCAACTGATGCAAAAAGAACGAGGGTGAATAAGAAAAATACTCGTTTCATATATCTTATATCTTATTTATTTTACTATAACTTCCATTGGATTAGTAAGTGTACGTGTAAGACCGTCAGGACCAACTACCGTTACTCTCGAGATGTAGAATCTGCGATTACGTTGCAGTTTGCGGAAGGTGTCCTTCTGGCGACCAGAGAACTGAGCACCATCTGATGCCATAGGAACGGCATTACCCATATTATCGAAGAACACAGTCTCAAAGCTCTGTACACGGAATGCAATATCAAGAATACCATCGTCGATAGCAGCACCAAGATGTTCAACAGCCACTAACTGACTCTTTGCCAAACCGCCTCCCCTATAACGAGTAGGATTGCCATGTTCGTCCTTCATAGAGATGAAAGGTGTTGGATCGGGCAGTTTACGAACTCTAAAGGTGTATTGTCCCATCTGCTGTGGCCGTCCTGTATTGGTAGAAGTAACAGTGATAACTGCATTCTGACCAATCTTAGAAGGTTTGGCGATATATTTTCCAGGGCCAACAGCCTGAAGTGTTCCATTAGTCATAGATGCCTGAACCTTATTAAGTGGAACTCCCGGTACACTGATGCTGATAGGGTTAGCATAGCCGGCATACAGCATATTCATCAGGTCAGCAGATACTGTGGCACTTGGTTCAACAACGGTATAATCCTGCGAGAACTCTCTGCGGATTCTTTCGCCATTACCATTCACCATCTCCATATATCCCTTCAAAGTGAAATCACCAGTCTTACCACAAACGGTTTCGTACAGACCATTCTGCAGGTTAAGTTTCTGTCCGCCGATAAAGATGTCGGGCACCTGAGTAGTATCTACAGCAGCCATTACGATTCGGGCAGAGAATCTATCACCCCTTACGATAGTCTTTGAATTCGGGATAACAAAGGCATCGAGCAGATTCACACGGATATCCTTAACATCGATATTCTGCACCAGCTTATGCAGCACTTCACCCTCTGCATAACGTACGTCGCTCTGAAGCTTTGAAAGCAAGGTAACTGCTGCAGCAGCTGGCATAGATTCGAACATATACTCCTGCCAGTTCTTACCCATAGCACGCTTGGGTACATCGGTAGTAAGGTTGCTGGCAATAATCTTGCGCTGCTTCTCGTCGGTAACCATCGTAAGCATACGATTGCGGAACGAGTTGATGGCATCATATAGCTTCTGTCCTTGGCCATTTGTAGGCGAAAGCATAACATAGTTGGCTGGTTCCTGATCTTCCTTATTACGGATATTAGTAACATCGCCATCCTCTCCATCAGCCTCAATAACAATAGCCTGCTTAAGACTGGCCGCAAAGTTGTAAAGTGAGTCGCTCATCTGGCGTACCTGCTGAGCTTTGTCGTACCACTCCTTAGTCTTCTGTGGATTTGCCTTCATCTGCTGTTCAAAGGTCTCGTAGATAGCAAGGTTCTCCTTCGAAGAGTTGCTGGTTGTACGATTGAGACTTTCCTCCACAATAGAGAATCCGTTTAGCACCTCGTTCGAAACGTTAAGTGCCAACATTGCCATCAAGACAACATACATCAGATTGATCATCTTCTGGCGTGGAGAAACGGGTCTTTTCTTTATTGCCATTATTTTATTTGACTATTGGACTATTTACAATTGGACAATTTATTGAGTCACTGAGGCACGAACCTGCAGAGCTTCAATCATACGAGTATATATTCGGTTCAGTTCCTGAATCTGTTCAGCCATCTTCTTGGTCTGCTCGTTGATATCATCGATAGTACCAATCTGCGAGCTGGCACTCTTCAGCTGCATCTCGTAGACCTTGCAGATGCCGGTAAGGGTGCGATTCAGGTTCTCCATCTCCTCCGAGTCATGAGCCAGTTTCTCATTCTGGGCAGAAACTTTTGCCAGCGTCTCTGTAAGATGCTTCAACTCCTCAACGTATCCAGCAGTAGCAGCATCGAGTTCAGGATGAGGAGCGCTTGGGGTAACAACAGCAGGACCATTACCAGAAACAACGGCAGGACCACCACCAACAGCGGAACCGCCACCACCAATAACTATCGGGCCACTAATCGAGGCTCCACCTTCAGCAACTGCAACAGAATTTTCGCCATCACCAGCAGGAACATTGCCACCGCCTATGATAACAGTACCACCACCGCCAGTAGCACCACCACCAATAACAACTGGACCACTAGCTCCTACGGAACCGCCACCAACAACGCCGCCAACGACTGTTGCACTTCCGCCCTTGCTGGTCACAAGAATATCCTCACCTGTACGGACATGGGTATCCAGCTCCATGCCATCGGTGGTTTTATCAAACGGACGGTCGAAGGCAGAAAGGAAGAATACCAACACCTCAGTTCCCATTCCCAAGAAGAGGAAGAAGTCAGCACCATCCATGTGGGTAAGCTTAAAGAGTGTACCAAGAATAACAATCGAAGCACCCCAACTATAGGCGTAGTTCAGGAACGTCTGTCCTGGAACACTGTCCATCCACTTCTGCAAGCGGTAAATGACATTTAGTTTACTGTATGTAGTCATAATTATCTCGTTTTTAGTTTACTTCTTCTTTCCTTTAGCCTTAGTAGTCTTGGCACGCTCGCTGGTACTATTAGCCAGACTGCGAACACAGCGGAATCCTATATAAGAGCGGGGCTGATTCTGGTATTCGGCAGTACGCCAAGCCGAACGGATATACGACTCAGGATCCTTCCACGAGCCACCTCTTACACTCTTGCGCTTCAATCGATATGGATCCTCTTGAGCAGCATTATATTTCAGCTGCGGATTGATATCGTTCATTGCCTCTACACCTGCCTCGGTATAGATGGTACTGGTCCACTCTGCCACGTTTCCTGCCATATCGTAGAGGCCATTAGAATTAGCAGAGTATATTCCAACACGACTTGTTATCAGGTTTCCGTCTTTGGTATAATTACCATTATCCGGTTTAAAGTTAGCATAGAAACATCCTTTGCCACTTGCCACAGCCTCGTTGTCCCAAGGGAACTCATTCTGATCCTTACCACGGGCAGCAAACTCCCACTCAGCCTCAGTCGGCAGGCGATAGCGCTGAACATAACGAGCTGCAGGACCAAGGCCCTTCAACAGATATTCTGTTCGCCATGCGCAATAAGCATTGGCTTGCTCCCAAGTAACACCTACTACCGGATAATCATTATAGGCTGGGTTTGAGAAATAGTAACGCAGGTACATCTCGTTATCGGCATTTGGGAAATCGTTTACCCAGCAAGTGGTGTCTGGGAATACATTAACAATATAGGTGTTAAGAAAATCCCAAGGTCCTGACAGAGGGCGGTTGATACTCTCGCGGATTATTCTGCCCTCATCATCGATGTAGGCAGTATCTTTTGATATCCATACCTGCTCTTCTGGATCAACAGTTATATCTGTATTGAGATTACGTTCTTGTGGATTAAGACGATTACGACGCAAGGCTGCTGCAGTATAGTCGTACACCTCATAGCGGTAGTTCAACTGTCTGAAGTCCAACATCTTATCGCCTGTTACAGGATTGGTTACGTACATAGCGTCGATAATCTCCTGCTCTTCCTCGTTAGGTCGACGAGGCAGCGATTTCTTCCAATTCAGCACTGTAGAAATCTCATTTCCCTCCTTATCAGTCTTTACTGTCTTATAAGTCTCGTCAATCTCCGATAGACGTTCACGGAGAATGGAATCGCGTACATAATTAACAAACTGGCGATACTTCGAGTTAGTAACCTCAGTCTCGTCCATCCAGAATCCATCAACAGAAATATCTCTGAGAGGAGTCTTCTTTCCCCACAGAGAATCTTGATTCTCGATACCCATCTTCAGATGGCCTCTCTTAACGAGCACCATTCCGTATGGAGTGGGCTCTACAAAAGCCTTTCCTCCCGTACCTGTTACCTCACCGCCATTAGCAGTCATCATCTTGCTTCCAAAACAGCTGGTAAGCAAGAGTACCGCAACGGTGCAGAATCCTATCAACTTCTTCATATATACCTATTTATAATAATCTCACTGTCTTATGCAGATTCCTGCCTTTCTTATACAGATTCAACTCTGTCTGGTATCCCACGAATAGTTCATGACTACCGTTCTTCGCACTGATGGCCGAGGTGTAAATCTCGTAGCTGTATCCCAGATGTACTCCATGGAAGTTGCCACCTATCAGCACCGTCACCGAGTTTGTAGGACTATACGAGAGTCCTGCGTACATCACTTTCTTGTCATGTTCGTACTTCAAGCGGCCGGTAGCGTCAGCTCGCCATACCACGCCGTCAGTACGCCCCAACACCGAGGTCTGTATTTTTAAAAACGGATTATTTAGCTTAATATTGTATCCTGCAGTAAAATAATACGTTGCATCAATACTCAACTCATTTGTTTCGCCTAAGGCTACCACAGGTGAATTAAGGTGAAGAGCCGATAAACCTACGTACCAGTTCCGGGCTTGGTAATAGATTCCAGCTGAAAAATCAAGACCTGTACCATTAACGGATGTTGTCGCCAACGCAGGGTCAGTAGTGTCATCAACATCTACTTTTGTTCCATCAAATGTTTCGCCAAGCATTCCGGCCTGCACACCCAGACTAAGCTTACCTCCCAACAAACGCTGCTGATAGGCATACTGCAAACTCAATCGCTTATGCGAGAACAATCCAATGGCATCATTCATCAATTGTACTCCTACTCCATGATACGATCCCAAAGCATAAAAAGGCATGTCAGCAGCAGCATACATTGTATTAGGATTATGCTCGAAGCCTGCAAGTTGAATGGCATAAGCACCAACTACATTCAGTTTAGCTTCTTTGCCCACTGTAGCAGGATTAAACGAAGGTTCCATCGCCCAATAATGTGCGAAGGAAGCATCGTATTGCGCATACATACGTGTTGCGACAAACAGTAGCCACACAATTACAAAACCGAAACGTTTCACATTATTATTAACGGATTATTGGTGTTTATATTGTAGTCAGGCATCAAAAACAGCGAGGCAATCAAATGATCACCTCGCTGATGTTTTTATATTAAGCAGAATTATATCTGCAGGTTAATACTCGTCTTCATTGAACAGAAAATCTTCCTTTGTAGGATAGTCAGGCCAGATATCCTCAATGCTTTCGTATACCTCACCTTCGTCCTCAATCTCCTGCAGATTCTCCAGTACCTCGAGTGGAGCTCCTGAGCGGATTGCATAGTCTATAAGTTCATCCTTGGTTGCTGGCCAGGGTGCATCTTCAAGTTTTGAAGCTAATTCAAGTGTCCAATACATAATAAAAGTTGTTAGTTTAACTGATTCATTATTTTAATTCGGCCGCAAAAGTAATCATTTATTTCCTATCTACCAACATTTTGCCATATAATTTCACTCTGATTTGCGTTAAAATTTATTTTTTTTGCTAAAACAAATAGATAATCGCTTAATCTGTTCACATATTGCAAAACTTGAGGGGTTATCTGTGCCACTTCCGAGAGGGCAACAATTCTGCGTTCAGCCCTACGGCAAACAGTGCGACAAATATGTGCCTGTGCTGCTTCTTTTGTACCTCCAGGCAGAACAAACCCCTGTCGTTCCGGCAACAGTTGCATTATCTCGTCAATCCTGCCCTCAAGCATTTCTATCTCGCCCTCAGGAAGATAAGCTGATTGAGGAAGGGCGGTTTGCTCTTGGTCGGTGGCCAAATTCGTACAGACGTTGAACAAACAGTTCTGAACACGGATAATCATATCTTTCTCAACATCATCAGTAATCATTGCTGCCAACAAGCCTAGATTACTGCTCAGCTCATCAACGGTGCCATATGCTTCAAGACGTACACTGGCCTTTGATACACGTTGACCTCCAACAAGTGATGTTTTACCCATATCACCTCCTCGAGTATAGACTTTAGTTATTTTCATAATAGGTTAGAAGTTAATTTTATAGTTATGCTTATATCTGGATTTATCAAAGAATATTATGCCGCAATAATAGAGATCAAATGTCACTGAAGTTCTTGCATCTTGTTCTATCCGATGCCAATAGTCCCAGTTCCGCCATATTCCCTCAACAATCACAACAGAGTGCTTATCACATTTCTCTATCAAAGCTTCCAGGGCATCAGCATCATCTAAATCTACCCTCGCAAGTTCCACCTTATTTATTTTAGACTGAAACTTAGTACGCTTACACCCCGCCTGCCAATACTGTCTGTATTCATCAGCAAGCATCTCAGCCGGCTGTACAAAGTTTGCCAGTCTTAAATACAGTCTGCCAAGTTTATTCCTCAGCCAGTCGTCATCACCAAACTGATCGTAGGCATAATACGGCCAGTGTTCGTTTATTACATAACGTACAAACGAATAATCGGTGGGCGACTGTATACCAAAGCCACGACACCGATGAATACGACTAAGCCATACCAAACCTCGCTTCACCTGATTCATCACTGCAAAGATACAAAATATTCTTGAAAAGCGAATAATAATCCAAGAATTATTGATACAAAAAAATAGGAACCACTCGAAAGTGATTCCTACTTCGTTAAAAAGACGGCGGCTTCCTACTCTCCCGCATTGCATTGCAGTACCATCGGCGCAGGTGGGCTTAACTTCTCTGTTCGGAATGGGAAGAGGTGGGACCCC
>Ga0256405_10004908_pt1 | contig 24119 bp, 21 predicted proteins | sample RumenRJG_02DNA_FD_189096 | JGI IMG/M metagenome (GOLD analysis project Ga0256405, IMG submission 189096) | Bovine rumen microbial communities from Lethbridge, Alberta, Canada - RJG_02 | ecosystem: Host-associated > Mammals > Digestive system > Stomach > Rumen | place: Canada: Alberta... | reverse complement strand
TCCAGCGCCTCCGCCAAAAAGAACTGTTGTTCCGCCTCCGCCGGGCCGTCCAGCGCCTCCGCCTCCACCGGCGAAAACCAATCCTCCACCCCCGCCGCCGCGCCGTCCGGCACCTCCGCCCCCGCCCTCGCGTCCCTGGTGGAGATTCTGGTAAGAGGCAGACCGGGTTCCGGTCGATCCCGGAAACGGTTCGGTCTCGATCCTGAGTGAATCCAAAACAAAAAAACGGCGGAGCCGGGAACGATCCTGACTCCGCCGATTTTTTTTGCAAACCGGAAATTATTTTTTCCCGGAATACTGCGGGGTTGCCCAAACCACGACTTCCGATTTTTTCGGTGTGAACCCGTGGGTGCTGCCCTGGACCCAGCGGATGCTTTTATCCGGCGTGGCCAGATTCTTGTAAAGGATCATCAGTCCGGAGGGCGGGCAGACATAGTCGCCGAGTCCGGCTCTGGGAATGGTCACGCAGGCTTTCTTGATCCGTTTGGCCATGAAAACGGGGTCATAATAATCCAGACCGGGCACATATTTGATGCGCCAGGACCCGCAGAGCCGTTTTGCCTTGGCGTTTCCGGCCAGGTCGCAGCACCAGGTGATGCTGGAAAAAACATTGGTCACGTCCGGATCCAGTGCCCCGGCCCAGATGGCCTGCAAGCCGCCCTGGCTTCCGCCTATGGCGGTCAGGGTTTTGCCGTTCCACTCCGGCAGGGATTTGAGATATTCCAGAGCGCGGAGCACCCGCAGGACCATGCCGTTGAAGAAGCAGGTTTCCGGGTTCTTGTTCTGTTCCGGATCAAAAGCATAATTGTATTTCGGCGTCCGGATGGAGGCAAAGAACTTTTTGTAATATTCATCATTCTGTCCCAGTTTCTGTCCATGGGCATTCAGGAAAAAGTTGATCTGATTGGACCTGCCCCAGGTGGGGATTTTTTGTTTGCTGGCGGAATATCCGAACAGGGTCAGCGTTGCCGGAAGCGATTTCGGCTTGGCATTTCTGGGGATGGTAAGATATCCGGTGGCAGGACGCGGTCCGGGGGCCGGAATGGATACTTCATAAATATCGTAGGACGGTTTCGACTGGATCAGTTTGCGTTCGACTTTTCCCTGGAACGGAACTTCGGCCAGACGTTTTTTCTGCCGGGCCCAGAACGCATCGAAATCGGCAGGTTCGCCGCAGTCGGTCAGTTTTTCCGGCTGGACGGCAGTACCCGCGAAATACTGGATCTTCTTTTTCACGCCTTTTGCATCCGGCAGGGTAACCGGCTTTCCTTTTTCATCCACCAGAGTAATGTCTACGCTGACAAAGCCCGGACGGTCAAGCGAGGTTTTGACAGTCAGGACCTGATCGGCGGGGACTTTCCCGGAAAAAGTTTTGCCGTCGTCGCCCTTCCGGACATATCGCATGAACCATTTTCCGGGGGTGAGGGAGGCGAAATCCATTTTGAAGGAGTAAACCATTTCTTCGCCCGGCTGATAGGAGAGTGCGGACTTGTTGGTGGTTCCGATAACTGCCGGCATCAGATCTTTGCGGACGGGAGCCTTCTTTGCGGCTTTGGCGGCTTTTGTGGTTTTGGCGGGGGATGGTTTGACTGCCGCGGGTTTGGCGGGTTTTGCGGATTTGGCCGCAGGCTGAGTTTCCTGTTTGGGGGCGGGAACAGATCCGGTTTTCTGTTCTACTTTGCCATTCTGCAAACAGCCGGTCAGCAACAGTCCCAGCGACAGAGCGGCAACGAATTTTCTTTTCATTTTTCATGCTCCTTATTTAAGTTGGATCGTTACTGAATAATTTAGCCTTTTTCGCCAGAAAGTCAAGTCATGTTTTTTTTCTATAAATTGAAGTTATATCCCAAATAAAAAATATTTGAGTTTTTTTTATAGCGGGTTATATTTTGAGATAAACAGACGCGAGGAGAAGGGAAAGGATGAACGACAAAACGCCGCTGGAAATCAGCTGGAAGAAAAATCTGGTGTTTGTGGGAATATCGCAATTCCTGGCAATGGTCGGATTCGGCTGCTGCATGCCATTCATTCCGCTGCTGATGCGTAATGCCTTGCATATCACGAACGACAGCGTCCGGGGAGTGTTTGTTTCCAGCTATTATTTCGCGGGCATGATCAGTCTGTGCATCGCGACCACGGTATGGGGGATGCTGGCGGACTGTTTCGGACGCAAGATCATGCTGCTGCGGGCCAGTTACGGTGCGGCGATTTTTTATCCGATGCTGGCGTTTGCTCCGAACGTGTGGTTACTGATCCTGATCCGGTTCTTCTGTTCGTTCTTTTCGGGTACGGTCAATCCGGCCCAGACATTGCTGGTCAGCACTACGCCAAGCGACAAGCACGGATTCGTGCTGGGCACGCTGAGCACGTCCACCTGGAGTGGCAACATGCTCGGCTATCTGGCCAGCGGAATGATCGTGCATTACACGCATGACAATTACAAGGTCGCATTTCTGACTTGCGGCGTCATCTATTTCATCAGCGGATTGCTGGTGCATATCTTTGTCCGGGAAAATTTTGTCCGTCCGGTCAGAACCGCGGCAGACGGCAACCCGGCGAAACCGAAATACCGATTCCGCGACCTTGCCACTCCGGCGGTGGTCTGGCTGCTGGCGATGTTCCTGTTCATGGGCATTTCGCGGCGGATCGAACAGCCGTTCCTGGCCGAACAGGTCCGGGTGGTCCAGGGCGACAACGGCGCGGCGTTCTTCACGGGTATCATCAGTGCGGCGGCCGCGCTGGGCGGCGTGATCTCGGGCATTCTCATCGGACACCTCTGCGACCGGATGCCGCCGCGGAAACTGCTGATCCCGATCCTGCTCATCAGCGGTATTGCCACTATGATCCAGGCATTGGCGCAGGATATCCCGGTGAAAATCGCCATCGGTTCCATCAAGATCGACTGCATCAAAGGGATCTGGATCCTGATCGCGGCGCGGTTCCTTACTTATCTGGCTGCGGGCGGACTTCAGCCCGTGCTGCAGGTCATGCTGGCCAAAGTCACTCCGCCCGAACTCAAAGGCACCTTCTTCGGATGGTCGGGCAGTGTCAATACCGCCGGCGGCATCATCTGCTCCTTCATGAGTGCGGGCATTGCATATTTTATCGGTGTCCGCGGCATCTTCGTTGCGGCCGCGGCGCTGATGTTCCTGATGATCCCGCTGACTTTCCCCACGGTCCGCGCCTGTCTCAGGGAATACCGCTGCGATCCCGACGCCACTGACAAAGACCTGCGGATGAAGGAAAGCTGATTCGATACACCCCATGGTGAAGAAAAATGAATTTTTTTCAAAACAGGATTTGATAAATACATCTTTTTGGTGTATAATATTGTCAGTTAAACGGAATGGAGGTAACCCATGAGGTTTAACGAATTGGTCAAAATCTTGGAGAAAGCCGGATTTCGATTGATTGGCACAGGTAAAAGTTCTGCCCGTTTCTATTCCAATGGTGAACGGACTGTAATGGTTCATTACCACGGGAACAAGGAGATCAAGACCGGAACTGCAAATCAGGTGCTGAAAGATGCCGGACTGAAAAGATGAGACCTCCGGGGCATTGCCCCGGTCTTAAAATGAAAGGAACGATCATGAAAACACCGGAAACCCAAAAAGTAATGTATTTGCTGGCGGTCTATCCCGCAAAGGAAGGCGGCTATTGGACGAGGTTCGTGGATTTCCCCGCGGCGGATCAAGGCGATTCCCTGGAAGAAGCGCTGGAAAATGCAACCGGATTCCTGCAGGGGATTGTGGATAATTATACTAAAACGATGAGAAAACCTTTGCCGTCTGCGTCATCGATTGAGGATTTCAAGCGAAAATTGGATCCTGCCGACGGGGAGCCGATTTGCATTATGCCGGTTTTTGCCGTCCTGCCGTCTCCGACGATCCGGATTCAGTTGACCGCCGGAGCGGATGCGGTTCGGACGATTGACACCTTCGCCCGCAAATCTGGACGTACCCGGTCCCGTCTGATGGTGGATGCCACCCTGGATTACATTCACGCCAATTCCTGAAAATTTTTATGGATCCTCGCTCTGCCCGGTACTCCGCCGGGCTTTTTTATCCTGCTCCTCAGAATTCCATATCTTCCGGCGCTCTTTCAGACAACGGACCTCAGTCCGGTTCAAACCGCTTCCCGTATGCCGCAGATCATGCAGGTATCTTTCCAATATTACGGTATCATTCTTTACCGGGAATTAAAGCACAACGAGCTGAGAAAAAGCAAATTACGGCAATAACTCCCCTGGCAATAACATTTGCAGCGACCAGCATCAGCAGAAAACACAGTCAGTGAAAAATCTTTCTCATTTATGGAAAACCTGTTTCAAAAAGCGGATTACCTGATTATATGCGGCAACTTCCGCATCGGGAGTGGAAAAGCCATGTTTGCCATTGCCTCGAATAAAAACAATATTCTTCCCATCCGCTTTCATTCGTTCATAAAAGCGTAAAGACTGTTGAAATGAAATCACCTGATCCTGCTCATAATGATAAAGCAATATCGGCGCCTGAATCCTGTCTGTAAAATAATAAGGACTTATATTTTTCAATGCTGAGACTGAAACAGGGTCTTTTACGTCGCCGTACTGAAGTCGATCCAGGGAAGCGTTGGCTCCGGAATCGGGAAGGAATTCCTGTAACATGGCGACTAAATCGGTCGGACCGAAAAACGCAATTACGGCATGATAGATTTCGGGATACAGCACGGCCGATTCAATAGCGCAATATGCACCCCATGAACCGCCCAAGATCGCAATCCGGTCCGGGTCGGCAAAACCGTTCTGAATCAGCGCTTCCGTTCCTTCCGCAATATCCGCCAAGGCACGCCGAATTCCAACCGCTCCCCAGCCGGATTGGCGGAATTTCTTGCCTTGTCCTGTCGATCCGCGATAATTGGGTTGAAAGACCAGAAAACCGTTGCGGGTCAATAACTCAACTCGCGGATCAAAAATCAACATGCTCCGTGTCTGGGGGCCGCCATGCGGGAATACGATCAGCGGCAAATTCCGTCTGCCGAAACGAATCGGGGGAAAGGAAAGAATTCCGGAAATTTCTTTGCCGTCGCCGGGAATAAAACGGAATACTTCTTTCTTCTGCGTCAAATCAGGTTTATACGGGATTGCTTTCGAAAGTTCTCGCCATTCACCGATATCCATATCACAGAGAACATACAGGGATGGTTTTTCACGGAAAAAGAGTTCCGCAATCCATAGTTTTCCGTCAGGTGATTTTTCTATCCACAGCAAATTTTCGGTTCGATAATGCTTTCGCAGTTTTTCGTCCAGATTTTTGAATTCGCAAGTAAAATAATCTTGTTGAAAGCAATCTCCGGCATATTGAATGCCGTGCAGTTTTTTATGTATGATAATGCTTTGCGCTTCTCGGTTCGTGTGTGGATACAGAAGAATCTTTTTCAAATTCCGATTCCATATCATAAGCTGCATGTAATCGGAATCTTTTTCGGTCAAAAGATACAGTTGGTCCCCGTTTTTATACATCGGGAAAACCCTGTCTCCGGGATTCCCGCAATAGACAAAATTGTTCTGGGAAATTTTATATTCTCCGCGTTCGGTGATTTCCGTTTTTATATCGGAAGATGATCTTTTTTCAGGCGGAATATAATCACTTGGCTTGATGATTTTGCCTTTTGCATCAAAGAGAAAAACGTTGTCTTCCGTATATTCGAACAGCGGCACAAAAGATGCTTCACACCCGCACAGGAAAAATAATGCCATGCAAAACATGACAAGATTCATTCGCGGTAAAAACATGTGAAGCATCTTCAGGATCATTTGACCTTACAGGCTGCCGGCTGTTATTCGAGCGTCAGCAGAATTTGTTTGCTCATTCCATCTCCAAATTCACGGATGGTAAAATTGTATTTGGAACAAGCGGGAAGCTTTTCTTTGATGCTCTGAATGGCGTTTCTCACATCGGTAGCGCCTTCTTCCTCGTGAAAATCTGCAAAAAATGCAATATAGTGCTGCGGTCCGACTTCATAGAAGGTGCAGTTCTTATATTCGCATTTCGCATTTGTTTCGTGGGAAATTTCAAGCGTTTTGTCATAGCTGATGCCTTGCCATGCACTTTCGATGTCTTTGCACAGCCTTTCCTGCAAAGTCATGTCCTTGTTCAGCATAAACATCTCCTCTCAATAACTGCCATTCCGACCAGTTCCCCTGCAATACGGACAATTTACCGTCTGAGTTGTGCTTCCACCGGGATGCCACCACCCAGTTCCTTTGCAATAACTACAAGGCTGATTACATTGCAATATTCCCTCATCGGAGTGGGAGTGGGTTGCGGTTTGTGTGTGCAGATATGCAGCGGTTCCGACGATGGCGAATGCGGCGAGGGCGATGACAGCAATTTTCTTCTTCATGTTGCCAATCCTTTCATAAGACTTATTTTTTGTTCATGAACAATTCCATTTTCGCAGGAATTTCTGCGCGCTTGTGTCAAGCGATAAAACTGAGCTGTTCCGGGTAATTCACCTCCTTGTTGCGGTTGATAACGGAAAATTCAACTGGTTTGCAAGGAGATTGAAAATCAGGGCTGATGAAATGGGGAAAACAAAAGGATGATGAATTGCCTTTTATCAGCCGCTTCCTGCGAAATCCAGCCGATTTTGAAAATATTCGGGCAATAAAAAAGCCGAACGCTTCCAAACACTATCTCGAAGGTCCGACCAAGAACCTGTCACACAATGCCAAAAAACGTCCGGCAAGATGTGAAGAAACAATCTCACCAGATACATTCCACCTGTTGTGTGACAGCGCAAATACTTTTATAACTTGGTCGGTTTTCGAGATATTCGCTGAAATATAAAAGATGTAAATGAACACCGTTCCTGAACCAGAAACTACATCAATATACATCGACCGAAAAACGTTTTCAAGTGTCTTGGAGAAAAAATTTCCCAATGGGCGGGAAATAATTGATCAGCCGCATCCGGGACCCCATTTTTCCACGATGAAGAACGTGAGTAAGTTCCTCCTTCTGTTCTTGCATAAAGACAAGTGTTTTAGCTTTTGAGGACATGTTTTTCCACTTTGTCCAGTGTTACAGAAAACAATAATACTGTATGCAATGATATTAATGCTCTTTATCCGTCTTGTCCCCCTGCTCAGTTTTAAAATAAACACCTGCATTCCGGCTGGCAGCATATCGTTCAACCGGTCGGTCATGGAGTGATGAATATTTGCCCGGCGGACATCCGGGCGGGAATGAAAAAATTTTACGCTCTGTAAGCCTTCAGGATGATGACCGGTTCGACGGGGACATCCTGATGGCCGTTGCGGCCGGTGGTCGGGACCTTTTCGATTTTATCGACCACATCCATGCCTTCGATGACGTGTCCGAACACGCAATAGCCGAATCCTTGCGGAGAACTGTTCTGATAGTTCAGGAAATCGTTGTCCACGGTATTGATGAAGAACTGGCAGGTTGCGCTGTCCACGATCATGGTGCGTGCCATGGCGATGGTCCCGCGGGAATTGGCTCCTGCGTCTTTGGCTTCGTTCCGGATCGGTTCATGGGTGGCTTTCTGGTTCATGTCGGGAGTGAACCCGCCGCCCTGGATCATGAATCCGGGGATGACCCGGTGGAAGGTCGTGTTGTCATAATGGCCTTCGTCCACGTAGGCCAGGAAGTTTTTCACGGTTTCCGGAGTATCTTTGTCGAAGAGTTCCAGTTTGATGTTGCCCATGGAGGTTTCCAGCATTACTTTCGGCGTGTTTCCAGTCATGATTTTTTCCTTTTTTTATGGTTTGATCAGTGAAACCTGATTCTTTTCGATTTCGTCTTTGCAGCGGTTGAACGCGCGGTCGCGTGCCGCGGCATCCGGATAGAGCGCGAACAGAGTCGGTCCGCTGCCGGACATCAGCGGAGATCCGCCGGAACTCCGGAGCAGTTCGGTGAGTTTCCGCAACAGCGGGAATTTATGCAGAGCGGCCGGTTCCAAGTCGTTCCGGAGCAGTTTCCCCGCTTCGGTATAATTTTTCGCGGCAAGCAGAGGGAGCAGATCGTCCAGATCAGCGGACTTCGTTTGCGGAACGTCTTTCCAGTGGGCGTATGCCCAGGCGGCGGAGATGGGAAAACTGCCCGGGACCAGCAGGAGCGGCAGATCATCCGGCAGTTCGACAGGTGTCAGGATCTCGCCGCGTCCCCGTCCGACCGCGGGGACCGGATCCAGGAAATACGGGACATCCGAACCGAGCGAAAGCGCGACTTCCGCCAGTTTCTCCGCGGGAAGTGCATTGCCGGAATACTGTTGAAGCAGCCGGAGCACCGCTCCCGCATTGGAACTGCCGCCGGCCATGCCGCCGGCCGCAGGAAGTCTCTTTTCCAAGGTGATCTCCATTCCGGGACAAGGCTCTCCGGCCGCGGCAAAAAAAGCGAGGGCAGCTTTTGCCGCCAGATTGTCCTCGTTCAGCGGGACCCCCGGCAGGGAACAGCGGATCCGGATCCCCGTTCCGCCGAACCGGATCTCCACCTGGTCGGTCAAGCCGCGGACGGGATAAAAAAGAGTCAGCAGTTCATGCCAGGAATCGGCTCTTTTTCCTTTGACTTCCAGGAACAGATTGATTTTTCCTGGCGTTTCCAGGGAGAGAGGATTCATATCGGCTTTCTGAAGCGGTAGAGATCGTATCTGCGGTTGTAGGAATCGATCTCGTTGGTGATCGCTTCGGCCAGTTCGAGGGCCCGGAGACCCTGTGCGCCGGTGACTTTGGGCTGGACCAGCACGGAAGTCTCCCTGCTTTTACGGACGGCATCGACAAAATCGGCAATTTCCGCCGCGAGAGCATTCTTTTCGCAGAGGTTGACTTTCTTCAATGCGACGCCGAGGAAACTTTTGCGGATGATCCGGCCCGTGCTTTTGGCGTAGTCCATGGAAATGTAGGAATCGGTCTGGAACACGCGGAATTTCCGCATGGGTTCGGAACTGACGCGGCTGGCGGTCACGTTGGCGACTGCGCCGTTCTTGAATTTCAGCCGGACATTGGCGATGTCTTCGGTTTTGCTGAGGACGGGCATGCCGACCGCATCAAAGCGTTCCACTTCGCTGCCGACCATGGTGAGGACCAGGTCGAGGTCATGGATCATCAGGTCGAGGACCACGCTGACTTCGGTGCCGCGGCGGTGCATTCCGGGCCGCGGGGGCGGATATTTGGCCAGACGGTGCGCTTCGATGAACAAGGTATTGGAGCGGTTCTTTTCCAGGAAATCCATGGCGGCGTTGAACCGTTCCACATGGCCGACGCCGAAGACGATCTTCTTATTCTCCGCGGCGGCGACCAGTTCCCTGGCCTGCACCCCGGTGGCAGCAAGCGGTTTTTCCATCAGCAGATGCTTGCCCATTTCGATCAGCGGCATGGCGGTCTCGTAATGATTGGTGGCAGGCACGGCCACGGTCAGAGCGTCGCATTGGGCCGCCAGTTCCGCTTCGGAAGAAAAGGCTTTCACCCCGAATTCCTGCGCGACTTTCGCCGCTGCTGCGGAAGAGACATCGAAGACCCCGACCAGTTCCACGTTCGGGTTTTCCTTATAAAGTTTGGTGTGGATCCGGCCCAGCACTCCGACGCCGATGACTCCGACTTTCAATTTTTCCTTGTTTCCAAACAGCATATCAGACTCCTGTCCTGACAGTTAGAATTTTTTTGCCAGGGCGGCTGCCTGACGGATCTCCTCTTCCGACGCCTTGTTCAGCCAGGTGCCGCCGGCTGCTGCAACTACATCCATGGACAGCCAATCGGCCGCATTGTCGATCGTTACACCTCCGGTCGGCATGAATTTGATCCCCAGATGCCGGTATGGAGCGGAAATCGCTTTCAGCATTTTTATGCCGCCGGCCGCTTCCGCCGGGAAAAACTTGAAGAAACGGCAGCCGAGCTCGTAAGCCTGTTCGATTTCGGATGGTGTGCAGATCCCGGGGGCGAAATCGAATCCGCAGGCAAAAGCCTCCTTGACAATAGTCGGATTGAATCCGGGAGCCACCGCGAATTTTGCGCCGGCGTCAAAGGCACGATGCAGATCTTTGACATTCAGGATGGTGCCGGCGCCGAGCCACATTTCCGGAAATTCCTTTGAAACGGCTTTGATCACTGCTTCGGCTGCTTCGGTCCGGAAAGTGATTTCCGCTGCGGCCAAACCGTTTTTGTAAAGCATTTCACAGCGTTTCAGTCCGCTTTCCACATCATTGAGCACCAGCACAGGTATGATCTTGAGCTGCGAGAGTTTTTCCACATAAGATGTTTCGGCCATTGCAAATACCTCATTTTTTTATTGATTTACAGGAAACCCCCATGATCTCAATATACATTCCGTTCAACTCACTTTCAAGGGGCAAGATCATTTTTTATGCCAAAAGGTTTTGCGGGCTGTTTATGCCAATGGAATCGGGGATACCCGCAGAATCCCGGATGGAACATTTGCCGGACGGCTCGCAAGCAATAAAAAAAGTGTGTTTCCGGTTTTTTGTTGGATCGCGACTATATTCCCGGAGGCGGAATTTGAAAAAATGGCTTTGCTGTGATATATTAATATTGTAATGCGCCGGTGGAGGAAAAGACATGTTTGAGAAGGAAATAAAAATAAACAACAAAGCGGGGATCCATTGTCGTCCGTCCAGCATGATCCTGGCGGAAGCGGAGAAATATCCGGGACATGAGTTCCAGCTGGTCTCATCGAACGGACAGTCGTCTCTTGCCAGCATTCTGGATCTGCTGGCACTGGGTCTTCAGTATGGGGACACTGCCGTGTTAAAAGTAACCGGTCCGCAGGAGCAGGAGGCCGGAAAAAAGATTGCTGAACTGCTGGAATATGAGTTTGATTTCCGCTGACAGCAGGAGGTGTTCATGAACATCGTTATTGCCGGAGCCGGAGAGCTGGGTCAGCTGCTGGCGGAAAAACTGACTGTCAACCATCATGATGTGGTCCTGGTCGATTCTTCGGTCGAAACGCTGGAACAGATCAGCGATTCCCTGGAAGTCAAACTGCTGGAAGGCAGCTGCATCGATTTGGAAACGCTGAACCGTGCCAATATCCGCAATGCGGATGTCCTGCTGGCCATGAGCGGGGATGACGCCGCCAATGCGCTGGCCTGTCAAATCGCTTCCCGCATGGGGAAAGCCAAGACGATCTGCCGGTTGAATTCCGCTTCCTTCTTTTCCGAAAAAGACAATCTGGATCCGGAATCATTCGGGATATGGAAATATGTTTCCCCGCCGGATGAGTGCGTGCGCAAGATCGTGTCGGTCCTGGAAAACCGTTTTCTGCTGGAAGAGATCCGTTTTTCCCATCCGGATGCGGTCATGCGGGTCTTTCAGATCAGCCGGTCCTCAATGCTGGCCAATGCCCGGATCAAAGATATTCCGATGGATCCGGCCCTGCGGGAATCGATCCGGTTTGCCGCGGTTGTCCGGGAGAAGCAGTTTGTGGTCCCGCATGGAGATACGATTTTTGTTCCGGGAGACAAGGTGTATATTGCCGGGATTTCGGAAAATGTCCGTAAATTCATCCGCTGGGCATCCGAAGATCAGGCGGAATTCGCAACGCCCCGGATCATCATTTCGGGCTTGTCGAGGATCAGTATCCTGTTGGGACAGACCCTCTGCAGCAGGGGATATGATGTCCGGTTCATTGTCCGGGACTCCCGCCGGGGGGCAAAACTGTTCGAGGCGATCCGTGAAGACCTGCTGGTGATCAACGGGAATCCGACCGATGAGGAGATCCTGCAGGAAGCCGGCGCCGCGGAATGCGATGCGTTCATCAGTGCGGACGGGGATGATGAAGATAATATCCTGAGCTGCATCATTGCGAAGCAGCTGGGCGCCCGAAAGACCATTTCGCTCACCGCCAAACCGGAATATATCCGGATCGTGCCGATGATGGAACTGATCGATTGCGGGATCAGTTCCTCTCTGGTGGCGGTCAATTCGGTGCTCCGGATGCTGGAGACCGGCACCATGCGGGTGGATGCCTATCTGCAGATGTTCCATGCCCAGCTGACGGAATTCCGGGTATCCAATTCCTCGCCGCTTTGCGGCCGTGCCATCGGCTCCTGCAAATTGCCTGCGTCAACGCTGTTTGCCCTGCTTTTCCGGGATAATGAGGTCATCACTCCGTCCGGAGGGACCATGCTCCGGCCGGGCGACGTTGTGGTTGCCATTGTAACGCCGGAATCGGAAAAAGAACTTGCGCCGCTGTTTCCCGAAAGGTGACGGACCATGAATTTTCGGCTGGTTTTCAATTTGATCTCCTATCTGATCGGCATGGAAGGTCTTGCGGTGGCGATGTCGGCCGGAGTGGCCGCGCTGATGGGGGATTCGCTGCTGGATACGCTGGCCTTGCTGGAATGCGGCATCCTGATCGTGCTGCTGGGGGCGGTCGGAGTCCTGGTGACCCATAGCCGCAAGGCGATCCATCCGGGTTTCCGGGAAGGTTTTGCCGTAGTGACTTTCGGCTGGCTGCTGATCTCCGTTTTCGGCGCCATTCCGTTTGTGATGGTTACCGGGATGCATTGGTATGATGCCGTTTTCGAGACGGTTTCCGGATTTACGACCACCGGTTCGACGGTGATCGACAGCACCCTTCCGCTGATCGGCGGGAAAAAACTGTCCAACGGAATTGAAAGTCTTTCCTACGGGATCCTTTTCTGGCGGAGCATGACCCATTGGATCGGAGGAATGGGGATCGTGGTTTTCTCCCTGGCGATCCTGCCTGTCCTCGGGGTTGCCGGCCAAGTCCTCTACAATGCCGAGGTGCCGGGGGTCAAGACCCGGAGCGACCAGTTTACGCCCCGGATCGCCAGCACGGCCAAGATCCTCTGTCTGGTGTATCTGGGATTGACCCTGCTGGAGACCATTCTGCTGTTTTTCGGCGGGATGACCCTTTTTGATGCGGTCTGCCATTCCTTCGCCACGATCTCCACGGGGGGATTTTCAACCAAAAACGCCAGCATCGCATATTATGACAGCACCTACATCCAGCTGGTCGTGATCATCTTCATGTTTCTGGCCGGATGCAATTTCATCTTGCATTTCCGGGCGCTGACCGGCCTGCCGCTGAAGGATTATCTGAATGAGGAATTCAGGATCTTCTCCATTATCCTGCTGGGATCGGCCCTGATCATCGGAACGTATCTGTTCTTTTCCGATTTTCAGGACCCGTTCAGCGGTGCGGTCTATCGTCATTCGGCAAAAAATTCCTATCTGGCGGCTCTGTTCCAGTCAGTATCCATTGCGACCACCACAGGTTTTGCCACGGCTGATTTCACGGTCTGGCCTGCCGTAACGGGCATCCTGATCTTCGGCCTGATGCTGATGGGCGGATGCGGGGGTTCCACTTCAGGCGGCATCAAATGCATGCGGATCATTCTGCTCGGCAAATTTTCCGCCTCGGAGCTGCGGCGCAATATTTTTCCCCATGCCATGCAGAACATCCGTCTGAACGGGGAACGGCAGGCTCCTTCCACCATCAACCGGGTATTGGGATTCCTGCTGATCTATATGTTGGTATGTTTTGTGTTCCAACTGCTGCTGACGCTGGTTTGCGACATGGACATGCTGACCGCTCTGACCGGTTCCGTTTCCTGCATCAGCAATGTCGGGCCGGCATTTGGAAAACTGGGGCCGTCCTGCTCGTTTGCGTGGATGACTCCGGCGGCCAAACTGCTGTCTGCGCTGGAAATGCTTATTGGACGTCTGGAGCTGTATACCGTCCTGATTTTCTTCCTGCCGTCATTCTGGAAAAGGTGAACGGAAAAACCGCACCGCGGGATCAAGGACGGGGCGGCAGATCCCAGACCAGTGCCAGTGTAAGGTCCGCGACGGAGCAGATGCTTTGAGCGGAAATATTTTCCAGGGTATCTCCGGCGGTATGCCAGAAAGAGTTGCCCGGACCGTAATCAAAATCGATCAGGTCCAAAGCCGGAACTCCGTATTTCAGAAACTGCACATGGTCGTCCAGCATGTCGTAAGGAAGCCTTTCGAGCCGGAGTGAGGGGAAATGCTTCCGCAGGATTTTTTCCAGTCTGGCGACAAGCGCGGGGGAACTGTTGGCCGGAAGGGTCAGGTTCAGATCCCGGTCTCCGATCATATCCAGCAGGATCATGGCGCGGCATTTGTTCAGTTCGCCGGACCGTTTATATTTTTCCGCCAGTGCGCGGCTGCCGTGAAAACCGTCGCTGACGGAATAATGGAACTGGCATTCTTCCCCGTCGAAGAAGACAAAACGGAGTGTATACGGGGGAGTATGCGGATACCGGTCAAGGGCATGGATCATAGCCAGCAGCGCGGCGACGCCCGAGGCTCCGTCATTGGCCGCCTGAAAGCCGGGGACGGACAGAAGTTTTTTCGCGTCGTAGTGGGCGCCGATCAATACCCATTCCCGGGACCGGCCGGGCAGTTCGGCAATGATGTTGCGGAATGCGATCTTCCCGCCGGGTGTCTGTTCCTCAAAACGGTGTTCGGAAACCGTGAACCGGGAGGCGGCAGAGGCGGTTTTGCAAATCCAGTCCGCATGGTCCGAAAGCGCTTTCGTGCCGGAATGGCGGGCTCCGAAAGAGACTGACCTTTCCGCATATTCCCAAGCCAGGGCCGGATCGGTTTTGGGCAGATCGGAAAAAGGGGTCTCCTGCGAACAGGAAGCCAGCAGCAGGACTCCGATGAAAACGGCCGATGATCTCATCGGGAGGTGCTTCCTTTGTCAATACTGATACCGCGCCGCTGGAAAGTCGGGATATCCAAGTCTTCGTCCTTGTATTTTACCGGAGGACAATTGACGAAAATTCCCTTGGAATAACTCTGCAGATCGAGCAGTCCCTGTTCAAAGGACTGTTTGGACTGCCGGGGAGCCGGGGCTGGCGTTTCCTGTTTGCGGACGGGAATGTCATAGTAGACCGCCAGTGCGCTGATCTGGATATTGCCGTGATATTCGGGATTGACCGTGGTCCCGGCTGAGACCGGGATCCCCGCGGGCAGCAGGGAGGTCAGGTTTTCCAGAGTCCGTTTCATTTCTCCCAGCTGCAGATCGCCTCCGGTCATGGTGACGATCAGAGCGCCGCATTTGCTGAGACGTTCCATTCCGCCCAGGAACGGAGATTCCAGCATCCGTTCCAATGCGATGGCACAGCGGTCCAGCCCATCTTCGTGCGAAGCCCGGCCGCAGCCGAATGCGCAGGTGTTTCCGCTTTTTTTGAGGATGGAGGAAAAATCCGCGTAATCCGGACCGATCAGTTTCCGGCTCCGGAACAGTTCCGCAATGCCGAAGACCGAGGCAGCCAGTTCCTGCGCGGCTTTTTCAAAAGCCGGTTCCACTTCCGTATCCGGGGAGAGCGTGGAGAACAGCAGATCGTTCGGCAGCGGGATCAGCACTTCCACGATATCCCGCAGGTCATTCAGACATTGTTCGGCGTTGTTGCGCCGGGTGTATGATTCAAAGGAAAACGGGGTGGTGAGCATGAAGATCGCAGGGATGGAGATATTGCGGATGACGCTGGCGACCGCCCGGACACCGCCGGTTGCCGTGCCGCCGCCGAGCCCGCCGGTCACGATGATAAGGTCATAGCCGGAAAGGGTTTGGATCAGTTCGGCACGAAGACGGGAAAAAGCGCGTTCTCCCTTCATCGGATCGCCGCCGCAGCCATGATTTCCGGCGGAAGTCCAACTGGCTTCCGCCTGTAAAATACGGTCGGCGCGGCAGTGTGCGGCGGAATCCGAGTCGGTTTCCAGCAGCAGCGTGGTCAATCCGCCGATTCCCGGCAGGGCGGAAAGGGCGTTCAGCGTTTTTACTCCGCTGCCGCCAAGTGCGAGGATCAGGATCTTTTTTCCCGTCTGGTCCTGCTGCGCTTTCCCGGCAGATGGTTTGGATTCAGGAATTTCATTCATATTTTGAACACCTTCGTAAAGTCTTTCATCTTTTTGATCAGGTTATCTCCGAAATCTTCAAGGGCGTCTCCGAGCCTGAGTCCGGAACTGCCCGCTCCGTTTTCGACGGAAGTGACATATTTCAGCAGTCCGAGAAGCGAAGCATTCCGGACCGGATTTTCCAGTTCGGTCATAGCGCCGGAAAAACCGGCAGGATTGCCCGTCCGGACCTGCATGCCCATGATCTCCTTGAGATTTTTCTGCGCGGCAGGGATCAGAGCGCCGCCGCCGCAGAACACGATGCCGGATTCCAGCTGCGGCAAGCAGGTCCTCGGATCAAGCCGTTCACGCAGAATGGAAAAAATTTCCTGCAGGCGCAGTTCGATGATCCGTTCGTAGGACCCGACCGGGATCTTCCGGCTGATCCCGCTGATGGGGCCGCCGGTTTCGATGAACGGTTCGCCGGAGCGGATCTTCCGTTCCAGTTTCGGGTCGATCAGCATTTTCCGGCACTGTTCGATCCCCAGTTCGAGTCCGATGGAAAGATCGTTGGCAATATTGTCGGTCCCGATCGGCAGCGCCCCGCTGGCCAGGATGCCGTCCCGGCGGATGACAAGATAAGATGTTACGCCGGCCCCCATATCCAGCAGCAGGACCCCGTTGTTTTTTTCTTCTTCCCGAAGGACACCGTAAGCCGCTGCAACGGGAGAAAAGACCAGTTCGATCCGTTCCTCAAATCCCTGATCCCGGAGCAGGTCGCGGGTCGTTTTCAACTGTTTGCCGGAGATGGAGAAGATGTGGATGAAGGCATCCAGGCGGGCGGCCGTCATTCCTTCGGGATCCGCGACCCGGGTTTTGGAATCAAGCAGGAAATAGGAATCAAACGAACCCAGCATCACCTGGTCGGAGGGAAGCACCACACTCTGCGCTTTTTTGACCGCTTCCGTGATATGGGACAAATGGATCTTATGGTCTTCCGAATAGATGAAGACCTGACCTTCCCCCTGCCGCGAGGTCACGCCGGCTCCATTGACTATGCAGAATACATTCCTGCGTTCATTGGCTATCCCGGCGGACTGGTCCGCGTCAGCCAATGCTTTTCCCAAAATCGCGCCGGCCCGCTCCGGCTGAATGATCTCGCCTTTGCAGACTGTTCCGTCCGCAGGTTCCTGTCCGATCCCCAGAACCACGGGATTTCCCGCTTTGTCGCAGGTCCCGTGCAGTGCCCGTATGGAATGGGTGCCGAATTCCACACAGGTGATCAGGTTTTTGTCATACGATGCCATATCTGCCCTTTTCCATGAAAGTTTTTTGCTGAATTTTATTTTTTCCCGCAGTTTTTATATTGAAATCCGTCTTTAGAGGTGTATTTTACTGTAAAAAGGTGAACCTTTCAAGTCCGAATGGAGAGAATCGATGGAATTTCTTTATGATATATTGCTTGACAACGGATTTAAATACAAGGCGCGGGGAGACGAATCGCTGGCGCTGAAGACCGGGGACTACTGTATCATCCGAAAGGATTTCTTCCTGGATTACGGGCAGATCGTTTCGGCTTCCCGGACTCCATACGATCCGGAAACCGCGCTGAAAGAGATCCATCACAGCGGACCTCCGTCAGAAAAAAAGGCCGAGATCCCCCGGATCCAGCGCAAGGCGACCATGGTCGACCAGAGCAAGGCGAATGAAAACGTGATGCGGTCCAAGTCCGCCTTGCGCACAACGGCACAATATATCGAAAAATTGAAGCTGCCGATGAAACTGATCAATGCCCATTATGCCTTTGACGGGAAACTGCTGGCGATCCAGTTCAGCGCGGAAGGGCGGGTGGATTTCCGCGAACTGGTCAAACAGCTTTCGTCGGCATTCAATACCCGGATAGAACTGAGGCAGATCGGCGTAAGGGATGAAACCGCCATCGTGGGCGGACTTTCCATCTGCGGACGCAAATTCTGCTGTTGTTCCTTCCTGACGGAATTCGCCTCCATCAATGTCAAAATGGCCAAAGAACAGGACCTTTCCCTGACCCCGTCCACCATTTCCGGCATGTGCGGCCGCCTGAAATGCTGTCTGAAATATGAACATGAGGGTTACCTGGAACTGGAAAAAACCATGCCCCGCCGCGGAGACTGCTGCGAATGCAAGGAAGGCCGCGGCCGCATCATCGACCGGAATCTCCTGACCCAGAATGTCGTGGTCCAGCTGGACGATACCGGGCGGACCGTATCCTGTTCCAAAGACGATGTCAATGTGGTATATCCGGAAAAATACCGGAACAGCCGCAATGCCGGACGGAAGGATGAGAATGATGCCACATCTGAGGATCTGGCAAAACTGGCAAAACTGGAAGACTGAACCGGAAAAGCTTGAATTCAGGTTTGTTCCATTGAAACTTCAACTCTTACAATAAGGAAAGCAAGATGAGCGAAACAAATTGTCCTTGCGGCAGCGGAAAAAGTTATGCCGAATGCTGTGAAAAAATCATCCGGGGAACGCCGGCCGAGACGCCGGAAGCCCTGATGCGGGCCCGTTACAGTGCGTATGTGAAGGGTGAAATAGACTTTATCATCAGTTCCATGCATTCTTCCCAGCGGGATAACAATGACCGCGAAGAGATCCGCCGCTGGTCTCAGAATTCCGAGTGGAATGGGCTGGAGATCATCCGGACTGAAAAAGGCGGTCCCGAGGATGAAACGGGGATCGTGGAATTCATCGCCCGCTACCGTGACCGCAACGTGCCGATGGAACACCATGAGGTCGCGGAATTCCGCCGTGAAAAAGGCGAATGGGTGTTCTATGACGGACAACTGGTCCCCCAGGCCCCTTATGTCCGCAAGGAAGCCAAAGTCGGACGCAATGATCCCTGTCCCTGCGGATCCGGTAAGAAATACAAAAAATGTTGTGGAAAATAAGCAAAGGAGTCTTGCATGATTTACGATACCCTGGAAAAAGCCTCTTTCTATCCGTTGGGCCCGGCATTTGAAAAAGCGGTCCGGTTTGTCCGGAGTCTGAATGCGGACAGCCCGCTCGGCCGGCAGGAGTTAGATGGGAAAAACATGTATGCCACCGTCATGGAATACGATACGGAATTCTCCGTTCCTCCGAAATATGAAGTGCATCGCCGTTATGTCGACCTGCAGGCGGTGATCGCCGGCAGCGAAACCGTTTTCACGCGGATGCCTGCGGGCCTTCCCGTGAAAACACCCTATGATCCGGAAAAGGATTGCGAATTCCTGCAGCCAGACGGCAAATCGGCCGAGGTGAATGCTCCGCTGTTCCCCGGCTATTTCACTTTGCTGTTTCCCCATGACGCACACATGGGAAAAGGCGTGACCTGTCTCGGAAAAGGGAAAGTGAAAAAGGTTGTCGTGAAAATTTCCCTGGATTTGCTGCCGCATTCCTGAGAAGGGGAAATCCTGATGGCATTGGTGACGATGATCCCGGAGATCGGAGACGTTCCCCGTTTTGACCCCGTGCATCTGGAACTTTCCGACTGGCGCGACGGTTTGCTGATCCGTTCTCCGAACTGGCTGGGAGATGCGGTAATGGCGTTGCCTGCTCTTGCCGTGCTGCGGAAGCTGCTGCCGGAACCCTGCGGGATGTTTGTGGTTTGTCCGAAAGGATTGGCCCCGCTTTTCCGGCTGCTGCCGGATCTGGTCGACCGGGTGGTGGAAGTGGCGGATCCACATGCCTTTCCGTCGCGGGAGGAATGGGGGAATGTCCGGTGGCTCAATGCCGGAGTTTCCCTGCTGCTGAACAATTCATTCCGCGATGCCTTGTGGCTCAAATCCTGCCGGATCCCGAAATTATATGGGACGGATGCCCGGTTCCGGTCCTTTCTGCTGGCAAGATCCTTCCGGTTTCCTCCCCGGCTGGATCATCAGTTGAATAAGCCGCATCAGACCGCGAAATATCTGGCCATGGCGTATGCACTGGGTGCGCCTGAATGGAATGGACTCCTGCCGGAATTCACCATCCCGTTTGAGCCGGAGACCTGTTCCGATGAACTGCTCCGGGTGCTGAAAGAGGATAACCTGCTGGCCTTGGCGCCCGGTGCGGCTTACGGTGCGGCCAAACGATGGGATCCGCTCCGGTTCCGGGATGTCGCTGCCTGGTGGATCCGCGAACGCAAAGGGAAAGTGGTCCTGCTCTGCGCGGCCAAAGAAGCCGCGGATGCACGGACTGCCCTGACGGATCTGCCGCCGGACTCCTGTTATGATCTGGGCGGAAAGACCACGCTGGAAACTTTGATGCTGGTGTTGAAAAAGGCCCGGTGCTGTGTGGCCAATGACAGCGGGGCAATGCATCTGGCGGCGGCGCTCGGAACGCCCGGCGTGGCGCCTTTCGGTTCCACCGATCCGGCGGCGACTTCTCCGCTGTCATCCCGGTGGCGCATCCTGTTTGACCGGCAGCCGTGCGCTCCCTGTTTCAAGCGGGTCTGTCCGCAGGGGGATCCGGTCTGCATGAAAGCAATATCCGCTGATGCAGCGATCGAATCGGTCCGCGGTTTGCTCCCGGATTGATACTCCGTTTTTTTCTTCAGAAAAACTTTGTTTTTTTCCATTTTATTGTTGACAATGTTCGCACGCGCGTGTATATTAAATACACGATTGAGAACTTGTAATCAAAACCGGCCGGAATACGGCCTCGAAATTGGAGAAAAAACATGTCAGAAGAAGAAAATCCCGTTTCCACGGAAAATACGGCCGCGCCGGCTCCCGCTGCATCAAACGGAGGATATACTGCCAGCCAGATCACGGTCCTTGAAGGCTTGGAAGCCGTCCGGAAACGTCCCAGCATGTATATCGGAGACACCGGTGAACGCGGTCTGCATCATCTGGTTTACGAAGTCGTGGACAACAGTATTGACGAAGCGCTTGCCGGATATGCCGACAAAATCGTCGTTACGATCCATCCGGACAACAGCATCACGGTCAAGGACGACGGCCGCGGCATTCCCGTGGATATGCATCCGGAAGAACACAAGCCCGCAGTGGAAGTGGTGCTGACCGTCCTTCATGCCGGTGGAAAATTCGACCACAGCAACTACAAGGTGTCCGGCGGTCTGCATGGTGTCGGTGTTTCCTGCGTGAATGCGCTTTCCGACTGGATGTCGGTGGAAGTCTGCCGCGACGGTTTCGCGTATGCGATCAAGTTTGAACGCGGCAATACCGTGGAACCGCTGGTGAAGCTGCATCCCACCACGGAACGCGGCACTACGGTCACTTTCAAGCCCGACGGAACGATTTTTTCGACCACGGTCTACCAATGGAAGATTCTGGCGACCCGTCTGCGTGAACTGGCGTTCCTGAACCGCGGCATCCACATCACCCTCATTGATGAACGGGAAGCGGAACCCCGGACCGAATCCTTCCACTATGAAGGCGGGCTGGTCGAATTCGTCAAATTCCTGAATGCGCACAATGTGGTGCTGCATGAACCGATCTACATGCACCGGGAAAAGGACGGGATCGACGTGGAAGTCGCCATGCAGTACAATGATGGTTTTTCCGAAACGATTTTCAGCTACACCAACAACATCAACACGATCGAAGGCGGCACGCATCTGACCGGTTTCCAGGCGGCGTTGACCTACACGATCAATGCGTATGCCAAAGGCGCCAATCTGCTGAAAGGCGAAAAGAGCAGTGTCAGCAGCAACGATACCCGGGAGGGTCTGGCCGCGGTCATCAGCGTGAAGGTGCCGGAACCCCAGTTCGAAGGTCAGACCAAGACCAAACTGGGCAACGGCGAAGTCCGCGGCATCGTCCAGTCGGTGGTCAATGACTGCCTGGGCACTTTCCTGGAGGAAAATCCCGCCGTGGCCATGCAGATCGTCAACAAGTCCATTGTGGCGGCCCGTGCGCGTGAAGCTGCCAAGAAAGCCCGTGAACTGGTGCAGCGCAAAGGTGCGCTGGACGGCCTTTCGCCGTTCCTGGGTAAACTGGCCGACTGCTCCGAAAAAGATCCCTCCCGCAGCGAACTTTACATCGTCGAGGGTGATTCGGCAGGCGGGTCCGCCAAACAGGGACGCAACAGTGCGTTCCAGGCGATCATTCCGATCCGCGGCAAACTGATCAACGTGGAGAAGGCTCGGATCGACAAGGTGCTGGAGAACAAAGAGATCCAGTCCCTGATCACCGCCATCGGCTGCGGTTTCGGCAATAACGATTTCGATATCAACGGACTCCGTTATCACCGGATCGTGATCATGACAGATGCTGATGTGGACGGTTCGCATATCCGCACGCTGCTGCTGACCTTTTTCTTCCGCGAACTCAAACCGTTGATCGAGACCGGTCACATCTTTATTGCCAAACCCCCGCTTTACAAAGTGACGCGCAAGAAAAATGAAACGTATATCGACACCGACGAGCAGCTGGACCGTTATCTGCTGCGCAACGGCTGTGAGGATATTGAGGTCCGCAATGCTTCGGACGATTCTCCTGTCACCGCCGAAAAGATCGCCGAAGTGGCGGCGTTCGTGACTTCCGCCAACCAGATCGTGCAGGGCCTGCATCGGCACGGCATTGATCCGGACCAGTATTTCTCGCTGGAAAAGGATGGGAAGTTCCCGATCGCCAAAGTCGCTGTCCGCAACATGGACGGCACGGTGACGGAAACGTTCGTTTATTCGAGGGAAGAAGAAGCCGCGGTGATTGCGGAAGCGGAAAAAAATCTGCCGCCGGTCCCTTCGGTCGTGAGTGAAGCACAGGCGGCCCAGCCGGAAGCTCCGGCTGCGGAAGTTCCGGCTGCGGAAGCGGGAACTCCGGCGCAGGAAACGGATGATTCCGTCCCGCAGACTGCTGAACCGCAATCTGCTCCGGCCGGAATGCATCCCGCGATAGATTTGACCGATATTTATGAAGCGAATGCCTGCGAGGATCTGTGCCGCAAACTGGTTGCCGCTGCTTATGATCCGAAGACGATCTATCACGGGGAAACGCCGCTGTTCAAGATCGTGGAGAATGACAGTGAGACCCCGGTGAACACCCTTTCCGGACTTTTTGAGGAAGTCAAGAAAAACGGCCGGCAGGGTCTTCGCATCCAACGCTACAAAGGTCTGGGCGAAATGGATCCGCACCAGCTTTGGGAAACCACCATGGATCCGGAGCGCAGGAAAATGATCCAGGTCACCATGGAAGACGCCGTCGAAGCGGAACGGATGTTTACGCTGCTGATGGGCGATGATGTGGATCCGCGCCGCGAATATATCGAAAAACATGCCGCAGGTGTGAAAGACCTTGACATTTAACCGACTTTACGACAAGACATCATCAGGAAACAGGAGACAAAAATCATGGCAGAAAAGAAAACTACTCCCGGCGCGGCATCGTCCGCGGTCGCCGATGCCCGGGCAAAGAATCTCGGCATCGCTTTAGGACAGATCGAAAAAGAATATGGGAAAGGTGCGATCATGCGCCTCGGTGATAACTCCACCGTGGATGTCCCGGTGATCAGCACGGGTGCGTTGTCGCTGGATATCGCGCTGGGCATCATGGGACTTCCCCGCGGACGGATCATCGAGATCTTCGGCCCGGAATCTTCCGGTAAGACGACCTTGTGCATGCATGTGATCGCCAATGCGCAGAAAGCCGGCGGCGTGGCGGCATTCATCGACGCCGAACATGCGGTCGATCCGGCATACGCCAAACGGATCGGCGTGAATATCGACAATCTCCTGATCGCCCAGCCGGACTGCGGAGAAGATGCCCTGAATATAGTCAATACGCTGATCGCCAGCAATGCGGTGGACATCATCGTGATCGACTCGGTGGCCGCCCTGGTCCCGAAAGCGGAGATTGACGGACAGGTGGGCGATTCCTTCATGGGATTGCAGGCGCGTATGATGTCGCAGGCTCTGCGGAAGATCACCGGCGCGGTGAGCCGCAGCCGGACCTGCTGCATTTTCACCAACCAGATCCGGGAAAAGATCGGCGTGATGTTCGGCAATCCGGAAACCACCACCGGCGGCAATGCCATGAAGTTCTATTCTTCCATCCGGATGAACATCCGCAAGATCCAGACCATCAAAGACACTTCCGGCGAAGCGGTCGGTGCCCGGGCCAAGGTCCAGGTGGTCAAGAACAAGCTTGCACCTCCGTTCAAGACCGCGGAATTCGACATTATGTGGAACGAGGGGATCTCCCGCATCGGTTCGATCATTGACGTCGGCATGGATCTGGGCCTGATCGAAAAACGCGGCTCCTGGTTCTCTTTTGAAAATGAACAGTTGGCGCAGGGCCGGGAA
>Ga0256405_10004907_pt1 | contig 24122 bp, 23 predicted proteins | sample RumenRJG_02DNA_FD_189096 | JGI IMG/M metagenome (GOLD analysis project Ga0256405, IMG submission 189096) | Bovine rumen microbial communities from Lethbridge, Alberta, Canada - RJG_02 | ecosystem: Host-associated > Mammals > Digestive system > Stomach > Rumen | place: Canada: Alberta... | reverse complement strand
CAAATTCACTGAAATTGGTCACCAAATTCACTGAATTTGCTCATCAATTTCAGTGAATTTGTTTTTTGAAAGTTATCCAATCATGGAACGAACGAGTATCAATGGGATGGATATTGAGGCACTTTTGGGGAGTGTATCTATAATGATTACATGTCAATAAACGAAAATATGCGCATACGGGAATATGAAACACGGCGCTGTTTGTTCCCGTATGCGCATATTGATTGGCGATTGTTTCTGCAGAGCGTTTACCCCTCGTTGAAGGCTGCTGCCTCTGCAGCCGCAATGATATCTTCCCTTGACGGTTCGCCAACGGTTGTCTTGATGTCGCTCAAGTCAAATTCATCATCAACCGTAGCGGTTTCCACCTTCACCTCAACGGTGTCGTTGAAGCGCTCAACGGGCTGCGTTTCTTCAGCCTTTGACGCATTGATGAAATCCACCTTCTCCTCCGTATCGGGCACACACTGAACGGGTTCTTCCTCCATCTTTGTGCGGTTGGTCTTGGCAGCGAACACATCGTCTATAAATTTTGGATTCTTGCGCAAGCGGTTCAGCGTTTCCTTCGCAGCAATCTGCTGGCTTTCTTTCTTGGAATATCCCGTTCCCGGACAACCCTCTATACCTTCAAGCATCACCATGCAGGAGAAAACGGGACTTCCCTTTTCGTCCTTGTGCATGTCTGTCTGCACAAACTCAATCTGTATGCGGTTCTTCTGGCTCCATTCGAGCAGTTTACTCTTGAAGTTCACTTCCTTGTAAGCCACCTTGTCGAGGTTAATCAGATGGCTCAGTATCTGCTTCTCCACGAATTTCATGCAAGCCTTGTAGCCTTGGTCGAGATAGATGGCTCCGACAAGTGCCTCGAAAGCGTTGCCGCCCGTGTAGTTGTTGTGTGAAGAGATGTTGCTGTTATACTTGATAAGGTGTATGATTCCCATCTCTTCTGCCAGGCGGTTGAGTGTGGGTCGCTGCACAATCTTGGAACGTGTATTGGTCAGGAATCCCTCTCCTTTTCGTTCGAAATGCTTATAGACGATATCGCTCACGACGGCACCGAGAATGGAGTCGCCGAGAAATTCGAGGCGTTCGTTGTTGATGCGTTTCCCTTTCTCGCGCGCCACAACACTCTTGTGCATGAGTGCCTGCTTGTAATAGCCGATGTGGTTCGGATAAAAACCGAGCACCTTATGTAAAGAAAGGTAAAGCTCCTTTTCCTTTTGAAAAGGGAGCCTTACCCGACTAATCATGTTTCTCAACATATTATAAGTTTGCTTGTTATACGATTCTTGTGGCTTCAAGAGGCATCAGCCTTCATATTTCTTGAATACCACACATGCATTATGACCACCGAATCCGAAGGTGTTGCTCAGTGCAGCACGCACCTGACGCTTCTGCGCTGTGTTGAAGGTGAAGTTCAGATTGTAGTCAATCTCCTCGTCCTTGTCGTCTTCGTCGTGGTTGATGGTCGGTGGAACAATGTCGTTCTGCACGGACAAGACGGTCACCAGTGCCTCTATTGCGCCGGCAGCGCCGAGCAAGTGACCGGTCATCGACTTCGTCGAACTAATGTTGAGCTTATAGGCTGCATCGCCGAAGACCTCCTTGATGGCTTTCACCTCGGAGATATCGCCCACGTGCGTAGATGTTCCGTGCACATTGATATAGTCGATGTCCTCTGGTTTGAGTCCTGCATCGGCAAGTGCTTCTTCCATCACGAGCTTTGCACCGAGTCCTTCCGGATGGGAAGCCGTGATATGGAACGCATCGGCGCTCTCGCCTTCGCCCACCATCTCTGCATAAATCTTTGCTCCGCGCGCCTTGGCATGCTCCAATTCTTCGAGAATCAGACAGCCGGCACCTTCGCCCATCACAAAACCGTCGCGGCTCGCACTGAACGGACGGCTGGCACGCTTCGGGTCGTCATTACGCGTTGACAAGGCGTGCATCGCATTGAATCCACCCAATCCGCAGTCGCAAATGGCAGCTTCAGCACCGCCTGCCACAATGATGTCAGCCTTGCCGAGACGCAGCAAGTTGAACGCATCGGCAAGCGCATGTGTGGATGATGCACAGGCACTCGTCGTCGTATAGTTCGGACCATGGAATCCGAAATGTATCGAGATGTGTCCGGACGCTATGTCGGAAATCATTTTCGGAATGAAGAAAGGTGAGAATTTAGGTCCGTCTTCAATATGCTGACTGTAATATTTCACTTCTTCTTCAAAAGTCTTGATTCCACCGATACCCACACCGTAGATCACACCGATGCGATTCAGGTTCTCTTTCTCAAGGTCGATGCCTGAGTCTTTCACTCCCTGCATTGCACTGATGAGCGCCAACTGTGTGTAGCGGTCTATCTTGCGTGACTCTTTCCTGTCAATATATTCGTTAATGTCCAGGTCTTTTACTTCACATGCAAACTGTGTTTTGAACTTCGAACAGTCAAAACTCTTTATCCCGTCGGCACCACTTACTCCTGCAACAAGGTTTTTCCACGTATCCTCCACAGTGTTACCTACTGGTGTTACAGCTCCAAGTCCTGTAACAACTACTCTTTTTAACTCCATACAAATATTTGTGTTCTTGCTATATGAATAATCTTCAAAAAGAAAATTGGGTGCTGGATTTGGTCCGTTTTAACCAACACCCAACACCCAACATTTATCATCGAATGAAAAACTCTTATTTTGCGTTTTCCTCGATATATGCGATAGCATCGCTTACGGTGCCGATTTTCTCTGCTTTATCGTCTGGAATTGAAATGTTAAATTCCTTTTCGAACTCCATGATGAGTTCTACTGTATCCAATGAATCTGCACCCAGATCATTTGTAAAGCTTGCTTCGGGCTTCACTTCTGATTCGTCAACACCGAGTTTATCTACGATGATTGCTTTTACCTTTGATTCAATTTCTGACATAATTCTTTTCTTTTTAAATGGTTATAACTAATTTTCATTTTTGAAATCGGTTGCAAAGGAACAAATTAAATTTCATGTATGCAAATTTTTTCATTAAAAAAACACTATTTATTGCACATAATACCCCATATTGTGCATATTTTTTGCCCATTTCAGACCCAATAATTGCATTTTCAACCTCTTTTTTATGACAATTAAAAGGCGTGTTTCCTTTTCCGAAAACGCCTTTTCGAAAAGTATTATTCGGAATTTATCCATTTAATTTGCTCCTTTATTTTCTGCAGCAAGTTCTATATATATACTATTCTGAGGCTCATATTTTCTAAATTGTTGCTTTAATCCTGAAGATTGTTGTTTAACAGCTTTTCTTATTTTCCTCATTTTTTTTAAACTATCTACAATTCTATCATAATAATTACCTATTCCGAAAACATTCAACACCGTTCTGTCAAATTCTTTTCTAATAGAGTCATTAAAATCTTCATTGATATCTACTATTCCTCTTATTGATAGCTCTGAGAATTTCTCCATAATATCCGTTATTTGCGCTTCCGATAACAGAGCAGGATTCAACATGTAGCATTTTGAGATAGAGTCCTTGTTGATATCAAGCACTCCCAAACCTCTTCCAAAGCCAACTGCCTCTATATAGAATAGAGACAAAATTGAGTTGAGTAACGCATGCAGCAAGTCAAGATTATCAGTTACCCGCTTACGTTTCAAACCGATTAAGCGCTGATTAATGAAAGTTGGTTGACGGAACTTTCCATAAAACATGCGGTCATCAGGATTCATCATTGTGAAGATTTCGGCTTCTTCGTCAGTGGTCAATTCATACCATTTCATGTTCGGACGAGCCAAAACTTCCGGCAAGGGTCTTCCTTTTTCATTCGTTTCTTTCGCAAACATTTGAATCCATTTCATAGCACCAAGATAGCCTTGTTCTTCTAATTCATCAAACTCCACATTGCAACAGAAAGCTTTCCGTCCTGCTGTGGGTTGAGCTATATAGCTATCTGTATCTCTGGCGTTCATTAACACATCTTTCAGGAATCGTGACTCAATATTTGTTTCTGTTGAAGGAAAGAACAACGGGTCCCATCCTCTTCGGCTGCCTCTAAACACATTAAAATAGAAATTAACAGGAACTAACTTGTTTTCTATCTCCAGCAGCCATTTCAGATTGCTAAATAACGAGTTATAGGAGATATTGAGTTTTTTGAGCGATTCTATTTCTTCATTGTTATAATTCACTCTGATGATAACTTCACGATTAAGTTCTTGATCAAGCAACGAAGAGTTGATGATAGCCTCTTGAAATTCCAAGGAAGAAGAAATAATTTCCAGATTTCGTCTCCATGTAAAGAATGAAATACTATCGTTGTTCTCTATATTATCAGCCTTTCGTCGCATTATCAGCAGAGTTGTTACAATGTCTGCATTTTGAAACCACCTGCCACTACCACTTATATGAATTCTAATATCATCAAAATAATCTCTTATTACATTAAGGAAAACACTACCTGATTCTGTGCCGAGGAATGAGTTTGATAATATAATACCTACATAGCCACCGCCTCTAACAAGATTACGCAGATGGAGGGCAATATAATAACTAAAATCAGACCTACCCGATAAATGATGAGATTGTCTGATAGCAGTCACATAAGGAATATCATCTATTGCAATATCTTTTGATTTGATGAATGGCAGATTAGAAATGAATACATCAAACTGTGGTAGTGTATAGGATTCTTTCTCACCTGTCTGCGGATTTACAATTTCTACTTCATCACCTGGATGTAAAGTCAAGACGTCACGTTGAAACAACCTACATGGTATGTTTATACTGTCATAGTTGGTCATTGCCAAATTGGCTATCTGCAAGGGTAACTTAAACTTGTCACTTGCCCATGTGGTGGCCATTGCCTGCTCCGAACCAATCTGTTTACTCTTCTTATAGCTAATTATATAACTTGGGATAGTTCCTGTTCCACAACACCCATCAAAGCATTCGCCTGTTGTATCATGGATTGTCATGCGAGTGAGTAAAGAGGCAAGCACTGGTGGAGTTGAGTATTGACCGTTAACCAACCGTTTTGATATATTGATAGAACCCTCAAGCACCTGCTGGAGTATTCTTTGACTGATGCTTTTGATTGGGGTGCTTTTCAAGAATAAAGATAATTCTATCAGAGATTTCCACGTTTCATTGGGCAAGCACTCATTATAGTCCATAGGAGCGAAGATATTGTAAAAATCGCTCTTTTCTGTTATCAATTGAAAAATTCCATTTGCTTCCTTTGGTGTACTTTTATAGTCTAGTTTGTCAATTTCATAAGCACTCATCTGACTCTTCTTTATTAAATGGGCAAAGATAATGCGGTTAGCCCAGTTGATGATGACGCTCTTGGCGTATGCAGGAAATTTATCCTCTTCGTCACCCTCGTATTCCGATTTGATATCTTTCCACCATATTTCAAGCCGTGCACCCATAATAGCATCTTTTTTTACACATTCCTTCAGACGGGCAGCAACGCTAAATTTGTTTTCACTTACTAGGCGCGATATAGATGTTGTGGTCAGTACATCACCTATGAAGATTTTCTTAACCTGACCAGATATCAAATATTCATTGACAGTGGTCAGTACACTTTGCAACGTTCTTTCCCATTTATACTTGTATCGCTGAACGTCATCACGTGTTTTTATTTCCTCATTTTTCCATGCTTTCTTCTCTGTGAACTCATGGTTTTGATCGTCATATACATACAAACGGACATGAGTGAAATTCCAAATTACGCAACTGTTTAGATTCATAGCCATTGCTTTGCGTTGGGCATCATGCACGAAGTCTGCATCATTAATAGGCACGTCAGGCATCTTCAATTCCCAGCCTTGAAGGATGCTCGAAAGGTCGTGGTCACCATATAGCACCACGTCAGGAAACATGTTCTGTCCGCGACGTTCACTCACGGTAGACTCACCACCTGCATGTTTGATGATTAAGTCGTTGGCATCAGCAAATTGGTTAATCTGCGAGATGAGCTCAATACCCCAACTGCGTTCGTTCTTTCGGACAGTAGTTGCCATAATTGTTTGGTTATTAGAATTCGCTTATTAGATTGAATGCTTTCAGATGATTTCGTTTCTCATCATCAAGTTCATTCCAAACAGCACGAAGCCGTTCTCTTGTCCTCTCGATATAGTTGATTTTTTCACCCTTGAACAGTTCCGTATCGGCATTTTTCTCAATACCCACAAAGTTCCTACCCTCCATCAAGGCTGCAACAAGAAACGAACCACTACCACTGGTATTGTCAAGGACGATGTCACCCGGATTGGAATATGTCCGCACAAAATATCGCCCCATCTCCACGGGCTTTTGTGTAGCGTGAAACACCTCACCCTCGCTTTCCGCTGTTTTGAAATATACTACGTCAATAGGATATCTTTTGCCGTCACTATGCACATGAACGGGCTGAAAGTCACCATAGCTACCACTTAGTTGGTTTTTACGCACACCTTTGTCGTATGGCTCCCCTTCAGTCATCTGAGGATTGTAAACAGGCTGTTTCCTATAGAACACACAAACATCCTCGTGCTTTCTTAGTGGTTGTTTCTTTGCATTCAGAAAGTTGGTTGGCTTTGATTTTTCCCACACCCATTTATATTTGAACAACTTCGGCTGACTCATTATCAATGAAGCAGTAAATAACCCCTGCGAAGTAAGCACTATAGCCCCATTGGGCTTGACTATCCGCTTATACTCAGCCCACAACTCATCAAGCGGAACAATACTATCCCACTTGTTCTGTGTTGTGCCATACGGCAAATCACACAATACCATATCAATACAGCCATCAGGGAGCTGACGCATCACATTGATGCAATCGCCCTCTATGACAGCATTCACAAATCTGTCTTCCTCCCAATAATTTATTGCCATTATTGTTTGCTATTCAGGCGCCGCTACATTCCTCATCCTTGAATAGCGTGGTCAACTCGTAGGAACACAAAGAGTGGGACAATACCTGCCCCACATTATGGTCCTAGGAAAACCAGAGAAATAGACAAGTAAGCCCACTCATTGCGAGTGCGCTGGCTTCTTGTCTACTACTTCTCGTCTATTGCTTGTCAGAATTTCCTAGGTTCTAATGTGGATAGAACGATAGCAAACGCATATATCATAAGAAAAGATCTCTCGAATTTACGGCTAACCGCATTCAAGTGCAAAAGTACAAAATATTTTTCTATTCTTATAAAGTAATATGAAATTTAATTGTCTTTGTAATACGGAAAAGAATGATCAAACGAAGAATTCTTCAAAAAATAGGTGGTTTTATTTTGTGTGCCAATCCGTTTTTATTATCTTTGCAAAAATTAAATCAAAGAAAAAGCTATGTCATACACAGAGAATTTTAACAGGATATTCCAGCAGGCTATCTGCGATTATCACGTAAAGAATGATATTGATATGGAGATTAATAATCCATATAGCCGTGATTCATTGGAGAATCGTCTCTATCTGAAATGTTGGATAGACACCGTGCAATGGCACTTGGAAGATATCATACGCGATCCGCATATCGACCCTATTGACGCACTGCAACTGAAACGGCGCATAGACCGCTCCAATCAAGACAGGACGGACTTGGTTGAGCAGATAGACAGTTATTTCCGTCAGAAATATTGCGACGTAAACGTGCTTCCCGATGCACGCATCAACACCGAAAGTCCGGCATGGGCAATCGACCGCCTCTCTATTCTGGCACTGAAAATCTATCACATGCAGGAAGAGGTGGAACGACAGGATGCTACGGACGAACATCGTGAGAAATGCCAGATGAAACTCAACATTCTGCTTGAACAGCGTGTGGACCTTTCAACTGCCATCGACCAGCTGCTTGAAGATATAGAAAAAGGAAAGAAGTACATGAAGGTTTACAGACAAATGAAAATGTATAACGACCCTTCTACCAATCCTATTCTATACGGGAAAACGCCAACGTGAACGGCAATTATAAAAAATGAATCATCAGCATATACTGGTTATCAGACTGTCGGCAATGGGCGATGTTGCGATGACCGTTCCTGTCATTGCAGCGCTTGCTGATGCTTATCCTGAACTGAGGATAACCATTCTCAGCCGTGGGTTTGCACGTGCGTTCTTTGAAAACTTGTCACCAAACGTGTTTTTCATGGAAGCCGATTTCAAGAATGAATATCGCGGAATCCATGGATTAAACGTTCTCTATCGGCGCCTGAAGGCTAAGAATTTCACAGCTGTTGCCGATTTGCATGATGTGTTGCGCACAAAATACCTGCGATTGAGATTTCTCATCGGTGGTTGTAAAGTGAAACATATCAACAAACACCGGTCTGAAAGAAAAAAATTGGTTCGAAAAAACAATAAAGTCCTACAGCAAATACCCACTTCCTTCGAGAATTACCAGGATGTTTTTTCTGCATTAGGCTTTACTTTTGAATTGAAGAAAGACAGGGAAATAGGATTGGGAAGCGCAGACAATGACCATGTTATCTCAGCCGTAATTGGAAAAAAGCAGCCGAATGAGCGCTGGATCGGTATAGCACCCTTCGCTGCCCACCAAGGAAAAATCTATCCGATAGACAAGATGGAGAACGTTGTTAAAGAGCTTTCTCAAGACGAAAACATCAGAATTTTCTTTTTCGGAGCAGGCAAGAAGGAGCAGGATATCATCAACGAATGGTGTTCAAAATATGCGAGATGTGTGAACGCATCGGAAAAATTGGGAGGATTGAACAACGAACTTCTGTTGATGAGAGAACTGAACGTGATGCTTTCGATGGACAGTGCAAACATGCACTTGGCATCACTGACCGATACTCCCGTCGTCAGCATCTGGGGAGCAACACATCCTTATGCCGGATTTATGGGATGGCGGCAAAGCGAAAACAATGCTATTCAATTGGAAATGGAATGTCGTCCCTGCAGCATATACGGCAATCAGCCATGCCATAGGAACGACTATGCATGTATGAATCAAATCAGCGAAGAGCAAATCATACAGAAAATAAGAGACATTATTCAGTAAAATCATATTATTCACTTAAAAAGAAAAACATTATGAAAAAGTACATTTGTGAAGTTTGCGGGTATATCTATGACCCTGCAATTGGTGATCCTGACAGTGGTATAGAACCAGGTACAGCATTCGAGGATATTCCAGAAGACTGGGTATGTCCCATCTGCGGTGTAGGTAAGGACGATTTCAAAGTTGAAGAATAAGCAAAACGTTTTTCAATCAAAAAGCATCAGGGGATTCTGTCCGTATGAGACAGAACCCCTCTTATTATTATAATAAGGTATATAGGCACTCTTCATCATGCCCATTCGCTCGAATGATTTACTGACAATATCGTCGTTGATAAACTGTGGAAAACTTGATGAAAAACTATTACTTTTACACAATCAGAAAAAACAGCCTATATAAGCGTGGAAAAATAACTCATTATTTCCATGTTTTTAAACGAGAATTCAACAGAAACAGAAAATAAAATATAATCAACTTATCAGAAAAGTATTATTTCTGAAAAATTGTGGATAAATAATATAAAGCACTGATTTATAAATGACTTACTAAAAGAATTATTGTTGATAAACCATACACTTATGTGGATATCGAATTATCCAAATTTTTTCAATCAATCTTTTCAACATATCCACAAGACATCATCATCAATCCTTTCTTTTTTCAAAAAATAAAATAAAGAAATATAATGATAATCGTTTGATAAGTGGATAGGTTATATTTTAGTTTGATGCTATTTTAACATTTAAAGTTACGTATAATTATATTAAAAAACATAAAATACGGATTTCGTTCATTTCGCTGTTTTATCTCTCTTAAATGTCTGATATATTGATAGTAAACACCTTTCCAGCCACTTTTCTTTTTTGATTTATTATAAAAAAGAATGTAAATATGATTTTTATAACTCACTGATTTTCTTTATATTTGCAATATCATTTTTAATAGGACTAATTATTTTGATCATGGATTTTAAATATATAGTAACTACTTTTCTACTTAGTACATTCACTTTTTTATCAACGAGTGCGACGGATGTGGTTGTTGGTGACGACAAGCCGGATGCTTCTTATGTTGATTTCTCGGAGAGCAGCGATGAGTTAGAGGCTCTTTTCAATGTGACAGGAGCTGATATCATAGAAAATGCGATGAAGTACCTGGGTCGTCCTTATCGTTCCGGTATGAAAGGTCCGCATGCTTTTGACTGCTCCGGTTTTACGAGTTACGTATATGGAACAAAGAATATCTCGCTCAGTCCGAGTTCAAAGACACAATATACACAGGGTGTTTCTGTGAAGAGAGACGAACTTCGTCAGGGCGACTTGGTGTTCTTCACGAGTCCGCGTTCTGGTAGGAGCGTCGGTCACGTAGGTATTGTGACTGAGGTAGAGGAAGACGGAAATTTCTATTTCGTACATGCTTCCCGTCGTGGAGTCGTAGTAGATAACTATGCGAAAGCTGGTTATTACAAAGGACGATACATCGGCGCTCGACGTATTCTGGACTATTAAATTTCTACTTTTATATTAGTTATTGAGGCGCTATCCGTTGGCGCCTTTTTTATTAAAAACAAAAATTAAATATATAATGAAGCAATTTTTTCTATTTATGGCAATGGTGTTGTCGTTGTCATGCACATCAAAGGCAGAGAATAATCGCCAGTCGGTCAACGTAGAGAGTGATAGTTTGCCACGTTCTCAGGTGAAAGAAACGAAACAACTGCCTGAAAAGATGGTTATATCAATGTGTGGGGACATTATGATGGGCACGACTTATCCTACAGTACAGTTGCCGCCTAATAATGGAAGAGACATTTTCTGTGATACAAAGGAGTTTACGCAACAGGCAGACCTCGCAGTCGGCAACCTCGAGGGAGCCATCTGCAGCGGTGGAAAAAGCACGAAAGGCAGTGGGAAATATAGTTATGCTTTCCGTATGCCGCCAAGTTTTGCACCCCTGCTTAAAGAAGCGGGATACGACTATCTGAGTATGGCAAACAATCATGCAAATGATTTCGGAGCTGAAGGTATTGCCGAGTCCGAAAGAGTGCTCGACGCTCAGGGCATCAAATATTCCGGCATAAAGGGTAGGATAGAGTCAGTGGTATTGGAAAAGGACGGAGTGAAGTATGGTATTTGCGCTTTCGGACATAATTCCTACACGTTGAAACATACTGATTTAAGCCTTGTAAAGCGGATAGTAGAAGACCTGCGTGAGAAATCTGACATTGTGATTGTTTCGTTTCATGGTGGTGCAGAAGGAAGAGACAAGCGCCATTTGCCACGTGGTACGGAAATATTTTTAGGAGAGAATCGTGGAAACCTCCGTGAGTTTACTCATTTTTGTATAGACCATGGTGCTGATGTCGTGTATGGACATGGTCCGCATGTGGTTCGTGCGGTGGAAGTATATAACGGACGTTTCATCGCATACAGCCTCGGTAATTTCTGCACACCTTATGGGATGAGCCTCACTGGAATATCGGGATATGCGCCTGTCATCAACATTGAAATAGATAAAAATGGTCGCTTTCTCAGCGGAAAGATTCATTCGTTCATCCAGCAACGTGGAGCAGGTCCGCGTAAAGATATGACCAACAGCGTTGCGCGCGAGATAAAAATACTGAGCGAACAGGATATTCCACAAAATCCTATAACGATTGATTCGGAGGGTAACATCACACTTTTATAATCACTTTGAATGTTACGTATCAGTAAATCACACATCAAGCCATTGCTGTTCGTAGTTGGATTAACAGCTTTCTACGGATTATTTTTCTTGTTGTCTGATTTCTATGATATCCCTTTCCGAGGTTTTTCCGACTTAGTCAACATACTGCTTCAGTTCTCGGTTGTTGCCTTTGCCACGTTCGGTGTGCTTTATCTGATAAGCATCAAACGATATGTCTTTGCTGTTACTTTCCCTTTATTGACAGCCATTTGCACCATATTGGCTTATTTCAAATATACTGCGAAGGTGACACTGACGCCGATGTTGTTTGAACTCGCTGTAGTGAACGATATTCGTACCGATATGGATGTGGTTTCATGGCAGCTTGTGTTGTTGGTGATAGTTAGTTTGATATTTGCTTTTTCGGTGGTTTACTATCGTTTTAAGAAAGTGACTTTTTCATTTCCTTTGATTCATTTTCTTTTTGCTTTCCTCATCATTTTCGGAGTGACCCATGTGCGTGCGTTCGCTAATCCCTTGAATGCGCGCATACCTTATAATATATATTATAGTGTAAACACTTATTTTTCTAACAGGAAAGAAATAAAAAACGTGCGCCCTGACTTTCCTGGGAAGGTGCTTTGTGAGGATGATTCGGTAGTGATAGTGGTTGTTTTAGGTGAGTCTGTCCGGTCATCCAATCTGCAAATCAATGGTTATTCCCGCCCGACAACACCACTCTTGTGTAAGGAAAAGAACGTGTTGTCGCTACCGAATGTCTATTCTGAAGAGGCATTCACGCATACGAGTGTTCCCTATTTGCTGACCCGTGCCAGTCATGATTATCCTGATAGGGCGTATGAGGAGCGTTCGTTTGTGTCGTTGTTCAGGAAAGCGGGCTATCGGACAGCCTGGATAGCCAATCAGGAGCCCGTGTCCACGTTCATCTATTTTATGAAAGAGTGTGACAGTCTCATTTATGTGAACAGTGGAAAATCACTCTATCACTACGAAAAATGGCTCGATGAAGATATCCTGCCTTATATGGATAAGGAACTGGAACGTGAGGAAAACAGGCATCTGTTGATTCTTCACACCATCGGTTCGCATTGGTGGTATAACGCACATTTTCCAGAACGTTTTGAGCGGTGGAAACCTACGTTGTCGAGTAAGGTGATTTCTTCCAATTCGCACGAGGAGATGCTCAATGCTTATGACAATACCATTCTCTATTCTGACTATTTCTGGAATGCCGCCATCAACCGGCTGCGTCATCGCAATGCCGTGCTCATCTATCTTTCCGACCATGGAGAGTGTATGGGTGAAGATGGTATGTACACACACGGTGCCGACCATGAAGCTTTGCACAAGCCGGCTTGTTTCGTGTGGTTCTCCGATTCGTATATGGCTCGGCATGCAGATAAAGTGGAGGCTTTGCGGAAGAACAGGTTGAGGAAATACAATTCTTCTTTCCTCTTCCATTCCGTTTTGAGTGCCGGAGGTGTGAAGTGCGATGTGTTTGATGAAAGCGAGGACATATTCAGATGAAAGAGACTATGACAGAACGGATAGTTTGGATAGATTATGCCAAGGCGATAGGTATCACGTTGGTGATATTGGCGCATACACAGGTTACGCCCTTCGTGACCGATTGGATCAGTGTGTTCCGCATGCCGCTGTTTTTCTTTCTCTCAGGCTTTTTGTTCTCGTTCGACAGGAATCCGGATGCGAAAGCGTTTGTGCGAAAGCGTTTCCGTCAGTTGATGATTCCTTATGTGTGTTTTAATCTGCTGACGTTTGTCTTCTGGTGGTTCGTTGGAAGACATTATGGTGCTGTTGATGAAACGACGCTATGGTATGAGCCGTTGCTGGCAGCACTGTTTTGCAATGCGCCCGACATGGTGCACAACATACCTTTGTGGTTTCTCTTTTGTCTTTTCCTGCTCGAAGTGGTTTATTATTTCCTCTTTCGGAAACTTGGATTCCTTCAGCGTCTGATTGTAGTGATGATGATAGGCATGTTCGGTTTTTTGAATGCTTATCTAAACGCTCACGTCCTGCCATTCAGTTTGGGAACGATGATGATAGGAATGCTCTTTTACTGTGCAGGAAGCGAACTCAAGCAACTGTTCCAATCAAATGGTCTGATGGGGTTGTTGGCATTGATTGTAGTGACGGCAGCAGCGCTGATGAACGAGCGCGTCTATCTATACCGGAACCAGTATGGCAATGCGATGTTCTTCTTATTGGCAGCCTTCAGTGGCATTTACATGATGAAAGTGTTGTGTGAAGGTCTTTCAAAGCGTTTCGGGCGCTGTCGGTGGGTGGAATATATGTCGAAAAACACGTTGACAATCTGCGCACTTCACCTCACGAACTATACGCTCATCAAGGGCTTCACCGTCTATGTTTTAGGCATTCCGCTGTCGGTTTATGAGGGAACCATTCTTCCGAACCTCCTGCTAACTGTCGGAGGAATACTGCTTTGCATACCATCTATTTATGTTTTTGAAAGATTTCTGCCTTTCGTGATAGGCAGAAAACGTTAGCGGACGATGGCTATCTTGCACACAGCGCCTTTTTTGCCTTCGCTCGTAGCGGTATGAACCATATACACACCGCTTACCACCGGCTTCCCCTTCATGTCTTTTCCGTCCCAAGTAAACATGCCTCCGTTGCTCCGTCCCTGGGCTACAAGTACGCCATTGCTCGTGAGAATCTTCACGTCAGCGTCGTAACTGAGTCCGGTGACAATGATAGGTCCGGTATAATCCGGGCGCACGGGATTGGGATAGGCATACACGTTGTCGCTCGTCATCTCTTCGTTCGGCACATTGGCATCGCTCATATAGGAGCAGAGACCTTTGTCCGTTCCGAAGAAAACTTCGCCTGTATGGTCGTTGATGGCTATCGATTCGATGTTGTTGGAAAGCAGCTGGCTGTTGGTTGAGAGGAAGTGGTGTATTTGCGTGTTGTTGTCTTCGCTGATGAGATAGACGCCGTTGCCGTTGGTTCCGAACCATTTGCGCCCGCCGCCATCTACCGCGATGCACGATACGTTCACGCCGTCGAGCAGATAGTCGGCGAAGTTGGTGCCATCGTTGCGCGGCACTTTTATCTGGTTGATTTTGTCCGTATAGCCGTTGGCGATGTCCTGTGCATAGACCACCATCACACCGGCATCCGTTCCCACCCAGATATTGCCCGACTTGTCTTCAGCGATACATTGTATGAAGATGGGCGAGAGCGTTGCTCCGTCTTGGTTGATGAACGATGTGAATGCCATCACGCCGTCACTTTCCGGCTGGTAGGCGAAAAAGGCGGGGAAGTCCCAGTGGTCGTTGACCATCCACAGCAGGTTGCGGCTATCGAAAAACATCCCTGCCATCGCGTTCATGCTCCTGCCGTTCTTGCTCAGGAAAATGTCCTTGTGCAGCGACTGCCATTGGTTGTCATTGCCAAGTTTGAAGAGGGATGCTTGTCTGACGCGGGAATTGAATGCCCACAAATTGCCTTGGCTGTCGTATTTCAGCGTCGGGACAACCACATAGTCGCGGTTGCCGCTGATGGCAGGAAGCAGCGGACTGTTATCGATATTATGGTGTTTTGAGAGTTTGCCGTCGATAAATTCATAGATGCCGCTCTTTCCGCTCACAGTCACATGGCTGCTGTTAGTGGGATCGACATCGATGCTGAGCATGTCGTTGTATTGATGTCCGATGCGCGACTGGATATTCTCTTCGAAGCATGTCCATGTGTCACCGCTGAACGATTGTACGGCAGCCGGACGCCCCAGTTCGCCGTGTGCGCTATATCCGCCACCGACGGAGTAGAGTGTATTGTTGGTGAAGCGCATGAAACCGAAGTGGTTGTATTTCGGACCGTCCGGACGGATGCCTTGAACCGTGATGGTTTTCGAACCGCCACTCTCGGTGTATGCCATCAGCGAGCCGTCGCTGTCGGCAGTCCACCAGCACTTGTTCTTCTCGTCATACACCGTACGCTTGTCGAAACTCTTCGGCACATAGTCACCGCTGCGACTCCAGTTCTTCTTGTCTAACAGGTTCACCGTCAGCGGTGCCGACCACAATCCGTCGGTCTCGGAAGCGGCAAAGATATTGCCGTTTTCGATGTAGCAGTAATTCACCTTGAAGCCCAGGTTGTAAGAATCGCTCACCTCCACGTTCTGCACATTCACCTTCACGATGCCGAACCCCGTTGCCAGATAGGCATACTGCCCCTGTATATAGACGGTGTTGACGGTCTTGTCCTGCGTCATCGACTTGTTGTAGTAGTCGGACAGGTTTTCCGTCTCTCCGTCAGTGGAGAGCACGTCCATGTTCTGATTGTCGTAGATGATGAGTAGCTTTTTTGCTGCCGGGCAGTAGTTGATGTGTGCAATGCCGCAGTCGGAGAGCGCATTGACCTTGTCATACACCTGCACGCTCTGGTCGTTGACGTTGTATGAGAACAAACCGCCCGAGCTGAGCACGTAAACCGTGCTGCCCGCAGGTTCTATCTCCGTGATGTCGCGATAGGCGTAGTAGATGTTCCACGAACCGATAACTGCCGCATGGGTGGCTATGACAGCCCATGCCATCAGCAAAAAAGCAAATATGCGTTTCATCAATTTCTCTTTATCTGTCGAACAACATTTTGTTGTTCCTGTTACGTTCATACTCTATCAATTCCTGTTCCCGTTCATAGATGTCCGTTGAGGGTCTGGGAGCGTATTGATCTTCTTCATACGTCTCTTCCTCCGGTACACTATAACTATAGTCATTGTTTCTGTACATCTTTTCTATCTCAGCCTGTTGCTGTTCCCGCATCAGCTGATACTTCTCAAGTGGATTCTGCCTCCCACAACCGGTGGAAAGAAGTATCGAGCACCCCAGAAGAAATGTCAAAATCCATTTAACCATAGTCAGATGAAAGTGTTTTATATTAACGCATAAAAAGCTTTTTTATTATCCATACTGCATGATAACATGCCCCGAAATTGTTTACAATTTTCCACATAGGGACATACAGCAACTGCAAAATTAGTAAATAAAAAGGAGAAATCAATCGTTTAGGCTTAAATTTTTAATTTTATATAGATATAAACGGTGAAAATTAAATTTATTTTTGAATCAACTTTCAATTAAAAAGTAAAGAACGTTAATAAAACGATTGATGCACCGATTGCCCCCGATGTCGGGTGTTAGACCGGACGGAGGTGTATAATGATGATTACAGGTTTTTGTCCTTCAGGAACTCCGCGAGCTTTTGCATGGCTCGTGCGCGGTGAGAGATTTGGTTTTTGATGTCTGCTCCCAGTTCGGCGAATGTCTGTTCGTAGCCGTCGGGCTGGAAGATGGGGTCGTATCCGAAGCCGGTGGTGCCGCGACGCTCGCGGATAATCTGTCCGTTGACGATGCCCTCGAATTCCCATCTTTTTTCCATATAAAGAGGAAATTCTGTCGTTGTATCACTGGCGTCGATTACTAATGAGATGACTGTGCGGAAGCGGGCTGTCCGGTTGTCTTCGCCATCGAGTTTGCGGAGCAGTTTTTTCATGTTTGCTTCGCTGTCGTGACTTTGCAGCGGGTCGCCGTCGATGGCGGCATAGCGGGCAGAGAGAACGCCAGGTTCGCCTCCGAGCGCCTCCACTTCGAGTCCCGTATCATCGGCAAAGACAGGTATCTTCTCATCTCTGAAATAATGGCTCCACACATATTCTGCCTTCTGGTAGGCATTTCCTTCGAGCGTATCAGAAGTTTCGGGCAGTTCTTCATGGCAATTGATTTCGGCAAGTGAGAGGATTTTGAACTCGTTGCCGAGGATTTGCTGTGCCTCCTCCAGCTTATGCTTGTTGTTCGTCGCAAAAACAATCTTTTTCATGCGGGTTTGTTTTCTTCTGTTTTCTTGGCTTTCACCTTGATTGCGTCGAATCCCTTTCCATAGACGCCGATGACCGAACTTTGCGAGACGAATGCTTCGGGGTCGATGGTCTTGATGATGCGGAAGATGGCAACGCTCTCACGCTTGCGGGTAAGGATGCAGAGCACCTTCGTCTCCTGTCCGCTGTACCAGCCTTGCCCGTCGAGCAGCGTGATGCCGTGCGAGGTTTCGGTGCCGATGGCTTTGGCTATCTCGTTGTATTTTTTCGAAAAGATGAGGAATTGCACGGATTCGCGCCGCGCGTTCATCACGTAGTCGAGCATGAAGTTCATGACCACCATCGTGCAAAGTCCGAACACCACCATCTGTGCGCGCTGGAAGAGTTCGCCGAAGGCAGGGATGAAAAGACAGCTTCCGATGATGCACAGGTCAACGGTGATGAGTACGCGTCCGAGCGAAATAGGTTTGTATTTGTTGATACAAGCGGCGATGATATCCGTTCCGCCCGTGCTGCCGTTGTTGAGGAACACGACGGCGAGCGCCACACCGAGCATGATACTGCCGATGAGGAGCGACATGAAGTCGTTGCCTTCGCCCATCAGTTTGATGAGATTGCCGTTCTCGTCAGCCACTAGTGTCTGTGTGAAACTGAGCATAAACGAGAGCATGAAGGTGGCGTAGATGGTCTTTGTCATGAATCGGAAACCGATAATTTTCAGCGCAAAGACCAGCAGGATGGCGTTGATGCCGAAATAGGTGTACTGAAGGGGGATGCCCGTAGCGTAGAAAACGATGGCAGACAGACCTGTTACGCCGCCCGACACGATGTGGTAGGGGAGCAGGAAGAATGTCCATGCCAGTGCGTAAACGACCGAGCCCAGTGTGATGACGGCATAGTCTTTCAGTTCACTTTTGAATTGTTGTTTGGTAAAATTCATATATTTTCTGTCTTCGATTATTCTTTCGTTTCTCTTTTTGCCGTCCGAATCAGCCTTTCACCACGATGTTGACGATGCGTTTCGGCACGATAATCACCTTCACCACCTGCTTTCCTTCCAGATATTTCAGCGAGCGCTCGTCGGCAAGCGCAGCCTTTTCAATCTGTCCGTTGTCGGCATCGGCTGGGAAAAGCATCTGGAAGCGTGCCTTTCCGTTGAACGAGATGGTGAGTTGCATTTCGCTTTCCACCAGATATTTCTCGTCCCATTGCGGCCATTGTGCATCGCAGACGCTACCTTCGTGTCCGAGCATTTCCCACAATTCTTCAGCGATGTGTGGCGCAAATGGTGCCAGGAGCACCACGACCTGTGAGAGCAGTGTGCGGTTGCGGCACTTGAGTTGCGTCAGTTCGTTCGTACAGATCATGAAAGCGGAAATGCTGGTGTTGTAGGAGAACTGCTCAATGTCCTGCGAAACTTTCTTGATGAGCTTGTGCACGCTCTTCAGTTCGTCGGCTGTCGGTTCACCGTCCCAGTGGCTCTTGTCCTGCCAGTAATTGTCTTCGGGCGTGAAGAGTTTCCAGAGTTTCTTCAAGAAGCGGTGGCAACCGTCAATGCCGTTCGTGTCCCACGGCTTCGATTGCTCTACCGGCCCGAGGAACATCTCGTAGAGGCGGAGCGTGTCGGCGCCGTATTTCTCGACAATCATGTCGGGATTCACCACGTTGAACATCGACTTCGACATCTTCTCAATCGCCCAGCCGCATTTGTAGTGGCTGCCAGTGGAGGCTTGACTGCCTTTTGTGCCGTCTTCGAAGATGAATTCAGCGTTCTTGTATTCCGGGTTCCACGCCTTGAAAGCCTCGATGTCGAGGATATCGTTCGACACGATGTTCACATCCACGTGGATGGGTGTGACGTCATACTGGTCTTTCTGTCCGACCGATACGAACGTCGGTTGGTCCTTCGCGTGCTCGTCATTGATGCGATAGACAAAATTCGAGCGTCCTTGTATCATGCCTTGGTTGACCAGTTTCTTATACGGCTCGTCCTTACAGCTGGTACCGATGTCGTAAAGGAATTTGTTCCAGAAGCGCGAATAAATCAAGTGACCGGTGGCATGTTCCGTTCCTCCGACGTAGAGGTCGACGTTCTGCCAGTATTCATCGGCATCTTTCGACACGAGCGCCTCGCTGTTGTGCGGGTCCATATAGCGCAGGTAGTAGGCAGAAGAGCCGGCAAAACCCGGCATGGTGTTGAGCTCGAGCGGGAAAATCGTTGTGTGGTTGATGAGCGATTTGTCCACCACGCACTCCTTCTCGGTGTCCCAAGCCCACTTCGTGGCGCGTCCGAGGGGCGGCTCTCCGCTTTCCGTCGGCTTATATTCGTCGATTTCAGGAAGCTCCAGCGGCAACTTCTCGATAGGCAACGCGTAGGGCATACCTTCTTTATAATAAACGGGGAACGGCTCGCCCCAGTAGCGCTGGCGCGAGAAAATGGCATCGCGCAGGCGGTAGTTCACCTTCACACGTCCGAGGGCGTGCGCCGTCACAAACTCTTTCGTACGCTGAATGGCATCTTTCACACTGAGTCCGTTCAGCGAAAAGCCGTCCAAGGTCTTCACACCGTCGCAGGGCGAATTCATCACGGTGCCCTCTTTGGCATCGAAACTCTCCTCTGAAATGTCGGCACCTTCAATCAGCGGTACGATAGGCAGGTTGAAATGTTTGGCGAAAGTGTAGTCGCGAGAGTCGTGGGCTGGTACCGCCATAATCGCTCCCGTGCCATAGCCAGCCAATACGTATTCGCTAATCCAGATGGGAATATTCTCTCCCGTGAACGGATTGACGGCATACGAGCCGGAGAAGACGCCCGTCACCTTGTGTCCCATCTGGCGCTCACGCTCCGTACGCTTCTTCACATAATCCAGATATTCATCGACAGCCGCCCGCTGTTCGTCGGTCGTCAGTTGGCTGACCAGTTCGCTTTCGGGCGCCAGGACCATGAACGTCACGCCGAAAATCGTGTCGGCGCGAGTGGTGAAAATCGTAAACGACAGGTCGCTGCCAGCCACCTTGAATTGCATCTCCGTACCTTCGGAACGCCCAATCCAGTTGCGCTGCGTCTCCTTCAGCGAATCGGTCCAATCCACCTGGTCCAGTCCGTCGAGCAACCGCTGTGCGTATGCCGACACACGGAGGCACCACTGGCGCATCTTTTTCTGCACCACAGGATAGCCGCCGCGCACCGAAACGCCATCCACCACCTCGTCGTTGGCAAGCACGGTGCCCAGTCCGGCGCACCAGTTCACCATCGTTTCACCCAGATAGGCGATGCGGTAATTCATGAGCACCTGCTGGCGCTCGCATTCGTTCATTGCCTTCCACTCGGCTGCCGTGAACGAAAGTTCTTCCGACTGTGCAGCGTCCAGTCCTTCAGTGCCTTGCTGTTCGAAATGCTCGATGAGTTTTGTGATAGGCTGTGCCTTGCCACAAGTGTTGCAATAGAACGAGTCGAACATTTTTACGAACGCCCATTGCGTCCACTTATAGTAATCAGGTGCACAGGTGCGCACCTCTCTTTCCCAGTCAAACGAGAAGCCGATTTTGTCCAACTGACTCCGATAGCGGTCGATATTCTCGTTGGTCGTCTTCTCAGGATGCTGACCAGTCTGTATGGCATATTGCTCAGCAGGCAGACCATAGGCGTCGTAGCCCATCGGGTTGAGCACGTTGAATCCCTTCAGTCGTTTGTAGCGTGCGTAGATATCCGATGCGATGTATCCAAGCGGATGCCCCACATGGAGCCCTGCTCCCGATGGATAAGGGAACATGTTGAGTACATAAAATTTCTCACGCTGCTTGTCTTCTGTTACCCGATAGGTCTTCTGTTCAACCCATCTTTTCTGCCATTTTTTCTCAATTTCGCTGAAGTTGTAATCCATATTTGTAAAGTTCCGGTTTCTTGAAAATTCTTTTTACTCCGCAAAATTAAGTATAATTTCCGAGATTATAAGCCTGTATCATAAAGAAATTTCATTTTTAGTGCTGAGGTGCCGCCCATCTTGAACAAGTGCGCCCAAGGGGCAAGGCGGCGTTTTGTCTTCAAATCGAAGTCACATCTTCTTATTATTGCGACCTCGCCTCACAAGGTTTTGCATGCGGGCGATGAGGTCGTGATGGTCGGAGAGCAGGTTCCACACGCCGTCTTCCGACAAGACGCCACGCTTCAAATCGGCAGGCAACAACCCCTTTTCATCGTCAGCGAAGTCCTTTTTCCACTCATCGCTGCCATAATATTCGCCAAGGATGGTCACCGCCTCTTGCATTTCCTCATACTGTTTCAGGGCAGTTGACAGCCTTTCTGCCGCTTGCGAGAGCTGGTCAAACCGTTCTTCCATCGCCTGTATGCGCTCTATTTGTTCATTGTTGTTCTTCATGGCATGAATGATTTGATGCAAAAATACAACGAAGTGGGCACAAAACAAAATAAAAGCCCGTTTTTATTCGGAGCAGAACCGCCAAACGATAACACATTTATACATCTTCCGCTGTCGAGAAGGCGATTATGCAAATAAGTATTTCGATTTCCATACAGATGTATATTTATGTAGAAACATGTCCATTTCCGTATATTTATGTATATATTGGGGCGAAACATGAATAAATATGTTAATCTATTGGAAAAATAAAGCAATTATTTGCAGAAAGAGAGAGTCGAACATATATTTGCACCGAAGGCAAGCCGATGAAGGCAACAGAGAAAAACTGCCGCACGTTCCTTCTCGGGCGGCAAGAGTTTAATCAATCAATATCTATTATTAAATTATTAAAGTAAGACGATTATGAAAAAGGTAATGAATTTGAAGAGCATGATGCTGGCAGCGCTGGCAATGTTCGCAGTGAGCACGATGGCAGTAAACAATCATCATGATGGACCGGTCATCAACCAACAATGGGAAGTGGAAAACATCGCCGCATTCTTCAATAACGACAGCGCTCAGCTGGAGAAATACAGCGGCGTGGTGATTGACCTGACGGAAGCGGGCACCTTCCGCACTTACTACAAGTTCAAGGAAGACGAGAAATGGTACACGATGGGAAGCGGTCAGGCGGTTATTGAGCCGACCGACGAGACAACGGGCACCATCAAGTTGCAAGACGTAACCTTCAACTACACCCTGTCTGGCGAAAACCTCACGCTGACCAACGAGTCCACGACATTGAATTTGAAGCAGACGTCGGGATTCGCTGCAGCGCCTAAGACAAACACGACAGAGTAGGTCTCTGTCCCCGGGCAACACCTTTGCCCGCATTGGTGCAAAGACGTCCGCCTTTTAGCGCGGCACAGTCAGAAGGATTGCACATCGAACGCTGGAGATGGAAGTAAAAACCTATCCATCCAAACTCAAGAAATCTCTCACCTCTTTTTCTCTCGGGAGGTGGGATATTTTTTTGTTTTTTCAAAATAAATTCCTATATTTGCATTCGAGTTGTGGTTTATAATACCTTTAACGATAAGCAAAAGCCAACACTCACGTAATATACGGATGCAGCTACAATAATTTCTCGATTTATAATATATGAACTTCAAAAAAATATTAGAAAAGGCATCTGCTGCCATTGCGATAATAAGTATCGCCTCGGCTTTCTTTGTTGGATTTGGAGTTGGGTTAAGCAGTTTTAAATACTACATCATACTTGCCATCATTTTTGGTATCGCGGCATATATCTTTATCAAGGATGAAAATACAAGCGGACACCACCTGTTTAATTCACTCAGCATTTCTGCCATGCTCTGTATCATCTTCTTTGTCCTGTTGTTTCTTGGAAACTGTGTTGGCAGTTGCACAAAAGGTGGAGGTGATGCTCGACAGCAGCGCATTGAAATGGGACTATCACCATATTAAAACAAAAAAGCGATGTTTTTTGTTTTTCAGGCGGATAGCTCTCATGCTTCATTGTTTGCCTTGCGTAGGGGCGGATCGGTGTATCCGCCCGAATATCGGCACAATCGAACTCGCGAATTGTTAAAATCGGGGCAGATTTTAAGTTAAAAGCGTTAATTTTTCGGCAAATATCTTGACAACCGATTTTTCGGATTTTAGAAAATGGAAGGCGAGAGGGATGGTATGTTTCGTGGAAAGATATACGGTTTTTCCCTCGGTTTCGCATAAATGTTGCAAGAAATCGCCTTTTCTGTGCGCAAAAGTTGCACTTTTGGGAGGTAATAGTTAGACTTTTGGAGGGTGAAAGTTGAACTTTGAGGGTGCGAAAGTGGCACTTTCGCGCGCCCATCATCATCTTTTCGCAGCGAAAAAGCGGCATCGTCGCTGTAAGATTCTTTGTGTCAGACGATTACGGATGTTGCTGAAAACAGGCGGTTTTTCCGACCGCAAGATTTTATTTTTGAAATATCGCAAGCATTTGCATCGGGCGCGCCAAAATGGGCGTTTTTTAGTTGCAATATGAACACTATGAGGTTCAGCAGATGATGAATGGAGTAAAATATAGATTCCAGTAGCAAGTGCAAAGTTATGTTATTTTTTTGAAGAATTCAGCAGTAGGTGTGGAAAAGTTTAGTTTTTTTCTTGGCCTACGGTTTATTTTATGTTGTATTCTCTTTATTTGTTCCT
>Ga0256405_10004906_pt1 | contig 24127 bp, 16 predicted proteins | sample RumenRJG_02DNA_FD_189096 | JGI IMG/M metagenome (GOLD analysis project Ga0256405, IMG submission 189096) | Bovine rumen microbial communities from Lethbridge, Alberta, Canada - RJG_02 | ecosystem: Host-associated > Mammals > Digestive system > Stomach > Rumen | place: Canada: Alberta... | reverse complement strand
ACCGTATTTCTGGAGCCGGAGTTATATGATCCTGTCATCCGGAGGCGCTCCCATCGAAGTGATCAGAAAGTACATACAGGAACAGGGAACACCGGAGCATGCTGCAAAGAAAAGGAAATGATCCCGCCAGAGCAGGATCAGATGCGCCTCTAACTCCACCTGATGCAGTAGCTCAGATGGAGAATGCGAACCGGCGCGTATGTTCAACTTATGAAACTCATGCTAGGCCTGTGACAAGCAATTGTCAAGAGCTTTTATAGCCTGATAATTCCGTTCGCAGTTATCTTGGTCATGCAAGGTAAAGAAGGCCCTCTCTTTCTCCAGATAAGTCTCTTTATTTTTAAAGTCCTGCTCCGCATATTTCAAAAGTGTACGCTTCACATCACTGTATGTCTCGCAGACCGGTCCAAAACCATCCCTCTTATAATCAAAGTACCCATGCTTATACTGGTGATTAAAAAATTCATCGGCATCAAACTGGTAATAAAGCAAAGGCTTATACATATACGCGAAATCCATCGCGACACTTGAGTAATCGGTAATCAGAAACATTGCCCTTCTCAGCAGATCCTGAACATCGCATGTTCGCCAGTCCGCCATGATAATCCGTTCAGATTCTGTATAAAACAAATGCAGGAACCTCTGCATATCGTGATGCGGATAAAAAAGGAGCTTCAAATCATTTGCTTTCAGGAATGAATCAAGCTCAGGATCCTCAAAAAATTGCTGCCACGCCTTATAATATCTGGTTCTGATAAATTCATCATCCGAATCCATCCGCTTCGCAAATGCCGCAGGATTTGCAATCGTCTTTCGCCATGTCGGCATAACCAGGATCATTCTCTCACTCTGCCAGTTATATAAGCCATCAAATCTTGCGAGCCCGAGATATTGCACATAGCCTTTCGGGTATCCAAAGTGATGACTGACATATAAAAATTCCGGCTTTGCACTGCAGACAAAGAGCCTCATCTTCGTATTTCTGTAGTGAAGAAATTCATTGTCATTATGAATCACACCATGTTGAAGAAAAACACGCGTATTTTTCCAGATCCCCGAAACCTCCAGTGCATAGCAGACTGCCGCGTTCGGCTTTCCTGATTTCTGTGAACTGATATTATATTCCGCTGCCAGATAATATGCCCAGTGTTTGATTGTTCCCCATTCGATAATCTCGCCGTGAAGCCCCGTCAGCTTCTGATAGTCCGGCGACCGCGAATCAATCACGTACACGGCATCGGTTGAAGGATATATATTACAAATATACCGGTAAAGCCAGTATCCGTTATCTCTTGCCTCCATCCTCAGCTCACAGATCAGCCATATATGCGGTCTTCTCTTTCGAAGAAGCACGGCATACGGAACAGCCGCAAAAAGCTTGAGAACGGACAGAAGATCGGATCCTCTCACATACCGCACTTTATTCCAGAACGATTTCAGACTCATCGTGAAGTTCCTCCGAGTAATACATGACGCCTGCTGTCACAAAAGCAGGCAGCAGAAAAAATTCATCGAAAAACAGAATATCAAGTCCAAACCATGGAAATACAGTACCTGCACATAAAAGCAGAACAGCCATCATATCTGGCTTGTAATAAGATTCTTCCGTGATTGTCTTTACAGATTTATAAATCCAGGCGATAAGAATCGGAAATCCAAGTATTCCAAATTGATAAATTCCCTGAAGAATCGTATTATGGGATGCCTTATTTCTCAGTGAATCCAGGGTAATATTTGTAAAGCCCTCGCCCAGCAGAAGCAGCTTCGGATTATAGGCAAATTCCCTCAGATAGTCCTTCCACACATCTGTCCTTCCGGTCGTGAGACCAGATATATCATACGCAAATGAAAACCTCTCACTGACCATTTTAAGCAGACCCTGAAATGCCGAGGATGAAGCCACGATCAGTATCGTTGCCAAAATGCCGATCAAAATCCGGAACCGGATGCTCCCTGCATTTCTCCGCCCCATGAGAAGCAGAATCCAGAGAAAAAATTCTGTGGCTCCTACGACAATAAAAGACTTAGATGCCGAGAGAAGCCCACAGTAGAGCAAAAGAACAGCAAAACAGTCAAGAATGAATCTGCGTGTGATTCTTTTCTCTCGTACCAGGACCAGCATGATGCCAGCAAGACAGGCAGTAATCTGAGCGCAATAGAAATTCGCATCCCCATAATACCCCGAGAGCCGTGTAATATTAAGATATGACGCGACATTAATATACCTTGAAATATTTGCATATCCGGCTGCTCTCTGCGCTGTCAGCGCCGCAGAAATAATTCCCGCAGAGAAAAATACCGTCTGTTCAAAAAAAAGATTTGTGTCAGTGATTTCACGAGTTACACAGGGAAAAAGCACCAGCATACAGAAAAACAAAAGATACGCCTTGCTGAAGGAATTCCCTTCTGCCACTTTGGCAATCATCGTCAGAACCACCAGCAGAGACGGCAAAAGAATCTGATACAGCTTCATTTCAAATCTGTGAATAACCAGGCAGTATAAACAAATCACAATCAGTGCAATTGTGAAAAATGATGTGCCGCCGGGCTGCAGCTTAAGAAGCGGACTCCATGGCAGAAAATATAAAAGCACACACAGAATAGCCTTTTTACGGCATGCTGCGACTGCCAGAAGCAGAAACGCAGCTATAGCCAGTATTATCATCGCCCGGCTTCCACGTATCTGCGCAAAGCACAAAAGCAAAGAGATCAAAAAGCTGCCAGACAGCAGGCTCCATGGAGACGCTATATACTCTTCCCGCATTTTCAAATTCCTTCTTTTTTACATGCTGTCATCAGATCAGAAAATCTTTGAACAGCCTTGCGATCCGTAAATTTCCTGTTTAAGAGCTCAGTCTTTTTCTCGCGAATAAGAGATGGATGTTTAAGGATTGCCAGCAGACCATTTCGTATTCCTTCCTCCGAGTTTTCGCACACCCAGCCGTATCCGGTACTCTCTATCATTTCCTCCGAAGACGAAGTTTTCGTCGAAAGAACCGGCGTACCAAGACTGGCCGCTTCTCCAATAACCAGAGGTGCTGCCTCTGCAAAGGACGGAATCAAAAGCAGATCCGCTTCCTTCATGCGACCGTATGGATTCTTGAGCTCTCCCAGAAGCCTCACATTCTTCTCGAGTGCGAGGTCTTTGATCATCTTTTTTGCCTCTTCAAACTCTCTTCCGTTCCCAGCAATCTCATATCTTACTTTTGGGAACTGTTTCACCAGACCGGCAACCACACGAATCGCACGCAGAATACCCTTTTCTCTTCCAAATCTGGCTACGGTAAGAATATAAAACGCATCCTGTTCCCGACGTACCGGGATTTTCTCCGCCATGGAAGCTATATTTTCGTAATCATGGCAGTTTGGGATAACAATCGTTTTATTCTGAAGTTCAGGGACCTCCGCTAGGAATGCCTCCCTACACCCCTCCGAACATGCTGCAATGTAATCAAAAGACCTGTACAATTTCCGGTTATAGGCAGAGACCGCCTGTATAGCTCGAAAATCATTGTGCAGAAAAATTACTTTCTTTTTTGCTTCCGTACAGTGAAGCGCAAATTCAGCGCAGCCCCCATAAAATGCCCTTGGATTTCCACTGTGAAGGAAAGAAATGACGACATCATACCCGTTTAGCTTCTGCTGACGGATTGCTGACAGAGAAAAAGAAATTCCTCTCCCACACGTCCGAGCAACCACTGCCAAAATCGAACGGCATAAACGGTCCCTCCTGCTTTTCATTTCCTGTCCGTCTGTACCCCAGAAACGGACAGCCGTTTTCGGAGACATAACTTTCACATCCTCCGGGATGTCATCCATAAGCTCCCCGACCGGGTTAAGCAGCAACAATGTTATATCATACGATCCGTGAATCTGACGCAGGAGATTCCGCAAAGCCTTCTGCACACCGCCGATCTTCATATTGTTGTTAATGATCAGAAGTTTCATTCTTATATTTCTCCCGCATCTGCTGATCTGCAATTTTATAGATAGCAAAAACAACCATACCTGATATCAGGAAGACAACTCCGCCACAGAGAATCCAACTTCCGTAATTTGTAATATTTATGTGTCCGATCAACAATCTCCCGATAAAAATCATCAGGTTCAGCAAAACTAAGCTTCCACCGAAATACAGAAAGCTTTCTGACATCGAAATATGGAGGATATACCTCGATGCGTATCGGATATAATAAATTCCTCGGAACAGGGTAGCCGCCAATGTCCCCGCCACAACGCCAAGCAGAGGATGAAACTGTACCAGGATGCAGGACAGGCCGAGATTGACAGCCGCTTCCCCATACGCTCCCCACCTCGTCTGCTTCAATTGATTTGCAGCAACCGGAAGACTTGCGGCCGGAAATGCCATGCAATTCACGGCCTCCGCCAGAATCAGAACCAGCGCAAACTCCGGCTGCAGATAATTTACATCGTTGATGCCACTGGTATAAAGTCTGACAAAGGGAACGATCAGAATTCCCGCACATCCAAAAAGAACGAGTGATGCTGACGTGAGTAAAATCAGATATTTACGATATTCCCGGCGAAGTTTATCGAATTCCTTCTTGGCAAACAGCTCGCCGAACATCGCCTCCATCCCACCCGAGAAAGCCTCAACCAGAACACGGATGTTGCTGATAATCATGTTGTAGACTGAATAGACAGCAACAAGTTTCGCATCCGCGAACAAAGTGAGTAACATCACATCCGTATTCGTATGCAGAAAATACGCAATGTGCTGACCAAGGCCCGTCCACTTCTGCTTCAGCTTAACCGTTTTTGTCGGCTTTCTAATGATTCGATAATGGTGCCGCACATAAAATGCATACAAAGCAGGTCTTGTCACAAATACAAGGCTGCTTCCCAGCTTCACAATAAGAAAATCACATCCAAGTCTGGTTAAAATAATCAGAATAGCAGTGTTTGCAATTGTCGTAGCAATCAGAATGATATTATTCACGTATACATGCTGATCCGCAATAAGCAATGTAAGGTTCGTCAGGCCGCCCATATACTGCGCCAGCGTGGACATTCCGATCACAAATACAAGGCCGAATACATATGTCCTCGAAAACAGGGTCACATGCGCAATGTAAGGATAGATCAGTCCAAGAACGATACTGTACAAAACAAAGATCAGCGATATATGCTGAAAAAACCGTCTCTCAGCTCTGTACACACCGCTGATTCCAGCGGCATCTCCAGCCGCAAGCGGCTGATACAGCTCCGCTCTCGCAACGCCTCCGATTCCACCTTCCAGCAGCGAAATATAGGACAGGAACTGCGTGATCGATACCGATATTCCATACGCCTCAGATCCGTATGTTGAAATCAGCATATGCGGAATCAGAATTCCGCAGGCCAGAGTCACCGCCTGATTCATGAGAGATGTAACTATATTCAATTTCTCGCGTGTGATACCATATTTTCTCATGACACCTCTTGTGATTCCGACTGACTCTAAAGCCCAAGCCACGCAATCAGGAATTTCATTTTATCTTTAAAGGACAGATAGATAAAGTATCTGCGGTAACGGATAGACGAATTAAAATCATCTCGAAAATGACGGCGCCTCCTTCTTTCCGAGCAGCCCGCATGCGTGCCTTCTCTTCTCATATAAAAATATGCATTACTGAAATTGCGCATATAATATCCGGCCAGTCTTTTTTTGTCTTCGGAACCGCTCAAATGCCAAGTTTCCATGTACTGCAAAAGATAATGAAACATATCATTTGCCAGCCGGTCTGATGCATTGCCCGTACATTGGCATGCCATAATGCTGTTCTCACGATAATGATACCGATACAAGACAGCCGGAATATAGAAAATAGTTCTGGCTAATGTCAGCGGATGCAGAAGCTGCACCTTATCCTCACCATATTTTTTACCTCTCATGCCGGAGTAATCCGTCGCATCATGTTTAAATAAAGAGGCCCGGAATGCTTTGATGCACAAAGAGTTCAATTTATCTGAAGAAATGAGCTGCCTGCGAAAGTCAATTACATCAATCTTCTTCGGATCATCTCCCAGATCACCTATTCGCTGCATTGTCATTTCTTCATTTTTCCAGACACAGCCATTGAAAAGAAGAATATCCGGATTCTTCTCACAAAGCGTCTGATCAATTGTTTTCAGACAGACAGGCTCCAGTGCATCATCACTGTCAAGAAACAGCAGATACTCTCCACGGGACTGCTGAATCCCATGCTGTCTTGCCAAAAACTGCCCGCTGTTCGACTGATGCAGAGCATGAACTCTCGAATCTTTTTCGGCGTAAGAATCAGCTATTTTTCCGCTCTGATCCGTAGATCCGTCATCAATCAAAAGAAGCTCCCAATCCGAAAAATCCTGCTGGAAAACAGATTGAACACAACGCTGAAGATATGACTCTGTATTATATACCGGAACAATAATGCTGAATCTCATATCTTACTCCTATATGTTTTCAGATAGTCCCGACTTCCCTTAAGCATAAGCCGAAAGGCATCAGAGGGAGACACATCACTTTTATATTCCCGCATATGGCGAATCAAAAACAAAAAGTCAAATGCAATAAAGAAAAACGGATGAAGGCAGGCATAAGCGGCTCCTTTATCAAAAAAGAATTTCCGATGTCCCGCTTTCCAGGACGATGATTCTCCCTGATGAAGCTCCGCCAGAGCATATGGCGCCGTATACATGCGAATTCCTTTCCTGAGACATTCCTGCAGAAAAATCGTGTCTTCACCAGATCCATATCTGGCCCCTCCACCAAAAAGGAGGCTGAATCGAATACCTGAGCCAACGATTGCACTTCTCCTGAAGGCAATTCTCGCCGCTCCATATTGAGCATAGTTAAGCCAGGTTACTTTTGAATAAGTTCGATTTATTTTCCGCACCGGTCTTTCTTCTATCAAATTGAAGATCAGAAGATCTGCCTGCGGGCATTCACGAAATGCCTGCAGAACAATTGAGGGATACTCATCGGCAAAGCGCATGTCATCATCTGCGAGTATACAGATGTCTCCGGTCGCATGATCGAGCACCAGGTTTCTGTTTTTTCCGACACCAGTTTCTGCAGTATTCAGATACTCAACTTTTCTTCCGTTGGAAATAAAAATCTCCTCTCCACACCTTCCGCACTGATTGCCAATCAAGACATCTGTTCTTATATTCATCCTCTTCTCAAGCGATCTGTCCGTCTGGTTCATTGTGACAACCAGCGTCTCTAAAGAAATAGAACCGTTTCTCGTGCGTTCATCCATTCACAATCTCCGTCACCCTGTTTATTCATCCGATAATGTTGAAAACAGGGATTCACAGTCGTAAAGCGCCTGCGAATCCCTCATTTTCATTATCCATGTTCAGGCAGATACCATCTTGCCGTCCTTCCCGAAGTAATACATACCTCCCGGAATCCCATAGCTGTTATCGCCGACCCACATAGTCGCATCGGTGTACATCATTCCGCTTGACCGGTTAAACATATAATAATCATCCCCGATCTTCGTAAAGCCCTTGACCTTCTCGCCTTTCAGATAGTAGTAGGTATATGTTTTCCCGTCTTTGTGTGTCTCCTGTACGAAGCCGAACTGCAGTTGCATTTTCCCATCTTCTCCAAAGGCATAAAAACCGCCAGGGAATCCATAACTGTTGTCTGGAACCCAGTATGTACCATTCGTATACATCATGCCTGAACTTGTATTAAAGAGGTAGTAATCATCGCCAATCTTTGTAAAGCCTTTAACTCTGTCTCCATTGACGTAATAGTATGTATATCCGCCTTCTTTGATAAATCCGTTCTTCAGCTGCATTTTACCATCTGATCCAAATGAATACATACCGCCCGGGAATCCGTAACTGTTGTCCGGAACCCAATATGTCCCATTTGCGTACATCATGCCGGAATTTGCATTAAAGAGGTAATAATCATCGCCAATTTCCGTAAATCCCTTAGCTCTCTCACCGTTTACATAGTAGTATGTGTAATCACCCTCTTTTACAAATCCATTTTTCAGCTGCAGCTTTCCATCTGCGCCAAAATAATACATACCGCTGGCAATGCCATAGTCGTTATCGCCAATCCACATCGTGGCATCCTTGTACATTTTTCCATTTCCACGATTGAACAGGTAATAATCATTGCCAACCTTCGTAAGTCCCTTGGCAGCCTGGTAATTGCTGTAATAATAGGTATTATCATTGATCGTAGCAAAACCATCCTTCACAAGATATCCGTCTGATCCAGCATAATACCAGCCGCTTGCCAGCGCACAGCCCTTCTGGCCCGTCGTCGAATCTACATATACGCCCTTGCTGACACTGACCTTGCCAAGCGTTTCTGAAAACACGATTCCATTTGCCGTCTTCGTCAGCCCGTAAAAAACCTTTCCATTTTCGTCTGCATAATATGTATCGCCCTGATAAGTAAACATTCCTGTGCAGACACCTGTTTTGAGACCTGTTTTTTCGTCAAAATGGTACCAGGTAATGTCTTTGACATTATCTGTCACTGTATATGCATTTCCATACGCCACATGATGAGACGCATCAATCCAATACGTTCCTTCATCCAATGTAACAAATTGTCTCCACAGATCTCTTCCGGCAACATTATATCTGGTTCCGGTTCCATCTGAGTAAAAGGCACCTCGTATAAGCTGTCCCTTGTCGTTAAATGTGTAGGTCAGCCCATTAATCTTTGTCTCACCTGTCGCAGCTTTTCCTGTTGTCGGATCAAAATAATAGTAATAGCTGTCTTCCATGGACTGCCAGCCGGACAACAGCTTTCCTGCGCGGGCATAATACCGACCACCATCCTTCTCAAAGAAGCCGGTCAGCTTATCTTTGCATGTTCCCTTATCGCCGAGATCATACCAGAATGAACCGTCCTCTCCCGTCGTGAAGCTCGGAAGCTCCTGCACACCTGTGAGCGCTTTCCCATCCTGATAATAGCTCCAGTTTTCTCCTTCCTTGGACCATCCGTTCTTTACATGCTGCTTCAGCGTGTAAGAATCCTTGAAATCCATAACCTTATTCGGAAAATGGGCGCCGTAATCGCCAGCCTGGTTTGTGCTGTTGTCGTATGGATACAGGCCATACTTCTCCTGATATTCTGTCTGAGATGCCAGTGACTTCAGAATGTGGAAATGAGCGTAAATATCATAGCTCACTTCGCCAGTCAGGCTGCAGGTAAGTTCATTTTTCTCATTCCAGGTCGCATCCGCCTTTGGTGTCAGCTTCAATCCGCTCAGCACACAGATCGGATTCGCCGTTGTCGGATTAACCGGTTCTGTCTGCGTAATAAAGCCAAAGGTAACAGTCAGCTTATTGCCATCCAATTCTGCAGATTTCAGCGTAAAGAAGTCATTCGCAAGCCGCAGATTCTTCGTATCCACTGAGAAGTTATCAGGAATATTCAGGGTAAATGTCACGGTAGTCAGCGGACTGATCCGCTCTGCCAGCTGCAACATAAAATCCCAGGCCGTTTTTCCTTCCTGATCGCCACCCGGAAGCATATACAGAAGTCCCGACAATTTATCAGGTATTTTTACCTTTGACATATCAACAGCAAATGTATATGTTGCCGTACCAGAATCATCCGTGTTCTTCAGCCAGTATGTCGGCGGATCATCCTTGTCATAGTCAGAATCCTCAACCGTACGATTCCAGGCCAGAAGCCCTGTTGCATCAACGCCATTAGCTGTATTAAAATCGACGCTCGCTTCATTCTTCTCATACAGATAAGCTGTCAGCTTAGAGGCAGTATTCAGGGCTGCATTGATCGCTGCCGTCTGTGCCTGAACGGCGGCTGCATCCTCTGCAGAACCGTTCTTGATCGCCTCCTGATAGGCCTTCTGATATTCGCTATTAATCGTATTCTGAAAATCCTGCAGCTTAGAAGTCAGTACTGCGCCTATTGTCAGGGTGCGAAGGCCGCTGCCCTCCTTCGGTGTAAACTGAAAATCCTGCATACTTCCGGCTTCCGGATAATCAAATACCAGCTCTGTCTTTGTCGTATTGACATCCTTACCGTCTACAGTACCGATTTTCTGCAGTGAAATTTTCAGATACCCGAATGTCACATCTCCACTATTTATCTTAACCGGATTCCCATTGTATAAAGCTTCCAGCGGGAGTGTCGACGGCTGCCCGTAGATCATGTTCAGGGTACTCTTTGTAAACTTGAGTTCTGTCGGATCCACGACATGGAGAGTCTTTGAACCCAGCACGGTTCCGTCTTTCGAAACAAGCTGAACGACTGCGTCACCCAGTGCCGATGCAGTAAACACGCCATCCGATGAAAGACTTCCTGTTTTTTCATCAGCAAGCTTCAGGGAAGCCCCTTCCGGAAGATCAATGCTTCCACCAGTGGATGTAACGCCGCTTGCTGTAACCTTGAGACTGCTTCCTTTTGTCAGGTAATCGTAATCCGAGGACAACACGGCATGATCAAATACGTTAGATGGTTTAGCCGTTGATGCGATCAGAAGGGACGAACTGACAGAACGCTCATACCCATCGGACGGACTGTTGACAACTGAAATTTTATCCGAACCTTCTGTTTTTGCAGCAAACGTACTGGAACCTCCGCCGTCAAGGTTAACGGCATCCACACAGCCGGCATCCAGCATGATCTGAGCAATCTCCTGCGGACTTCCACCGGCAGAATAGGGTTCCTGACGGCCATCAAGAACCATAAAGACAACCTTTCCGTCATAGGTAATGCCGACGCAGGTTCTTGATACACGATTCGACGTGTACGAGCTGTCCTCACCGACAACTGATTTCCCGTCCTTAACCAGACGCGCATTGGCACCGACGGCTTCTTTGATTCTGCTCTTATAGGTATCGAAATCAGACTGGCTGTCTCCGATGACCGCACTCCCATCATCAAGAATAGCGAAAAAGCCTTCATTTCCAAGCGCATGGTACTGCTTGCCATCCATGACAAGAAGTCCGGTTGGCTCTCCAGTGCTCATGTTGTAGAAATCGGCATTAATACCAACAATTGATTTAAAATTCGGAATATAGGCAGCGGAATCCTTTTCATCAGAATGAGCCGTTTCTGCTGCCTGCATCTGCTCTGAAACTCTCTGCATGCCCCAAGCGGAAGCATCATGGTCCTTGTAGTTCGCACAGACTTTGACGTCATCCCGTGACACGTCTGCCGTTGCCAGGAAGTATACTATCTGCTTGTTATCAGCAGTCGTTGCCCGCTTTTCTACCTCTGTAATTCCGGGAGCCAGTGTCGATGATGTTGTAGAAAAAACCGAATAGTATGATTTTTCGCTCTCGTCGTGTGTGCCCAAGTATAAATAATCAGCAAATGCGTAGCAGCTCGCCTGACGGATATCCGCATTAACACCATCTGCAAGATAAGTACCTTCCAGTGTGGTAATCCCCTCATTTGCCTTATATGTGCTGTAAACTGCATCGCGTATATCAGCCCTTGTCGTTTTCCCCGGAAAACGGTGAGCAAGGAAAAACTGCATCCGGATCTTGTCTGTCAGATTAGCTGTGCAGTAATTGCGAATCAGTTTGCTCAGAGATGTGCCGCTACTCATATTCTGAAGGAGATAATACGCATCCATATCTCCGTAAAAATCAGTCTGGCTGAAGGAATGGCCACCCGTAATCGGGGCTGTATAAAGAAAATACTTGTCATTCTCCGTCCGGATCTTGTCCGCCATCTCATCGACAGTTCCCGAATCTATCCCCGTCGTCTGAACAAGCCACACAAGGTCACACAGATCACCTGCCCAGCTTCCGAGATCCTCCGTATTCTGGTTCTTTGTATGATAGGACATATCCATACATCCGAACATATGCCCGAAATCCACCTCGTTGCCGTTCGGGAGAGTGAAATTCTGAAGATTCCGAAGAGCCTCTGCCGATGTAGCATTAGCCTTATCCTGATCCGCCACATACGTAACAAATGCTGTATTTTCAGGGCCGCAGAAGGTTGTCCAGGCGCTGGTCGTATATCGCTCAACACCCGTACGAATATAATTAATAATCAGACCATATGCGTCTTCACCACTATGCTCTTTTACATATGCATCTGCATATGTTTCAAGTGCGGTAAGATCCGTCAGAAAATCCTGGTACGAGGATACGCTCAGTGTTTCATTCGCAGTGCCTGTTTCGGTTGATGCAGAATTTGAATCAGCTGACGCGGAGACTGTACTTTCTGATTTCACAGCGGCTGATTCAGCTGAAGAATCCACTTTGGATTCCTCAGCTGTCACCTGTTCACTGTCTGATGACTCAGAGCTGCCGCTTTCTGCCGGTGTCTCGGAAGACGAATCGGTCTGCACATCTGCCGTATCATCCTGCAGCAACTCCGACGAATCAGAGTTATTTTCGGAAGAAGTTGTCTCCACCGAAGCGGATTCCATACTATCCGTGTTATCCTCTGCCAGCGCCGTAACCGGGCTCAATAAAACAGAGGTGCTCATCATAGCCGCCAGAAGCCATGAAATCACTCTGGCGTTTCTGCCCTTTTTCATACTATTCTACCTCCTGAATTCCTGCAAAAATATTGCAATTTATACACTGCCAGACTGCATCTTGCCGTCCGATCCGAAATAGTACATACCTCCTGCGATTCCATAGCTGTTATCACCAACCCACATCGTCGCATCGGTATACATCATTCCGCTTGACCGGTTAAACATATAGTAGTCGTCGCCAATCTTTGTAAATCCCTTAACCTTATCGCCATTCAGATAATAATAGGTATATGTCTTCCCATCTTTATGTGTTTCCTGCACAAAGCCATTCTTCAGCTGAAGCTTACCATCTGCGTCAAAGGCATACATGCCGCTTGCAATACCATATGTATTATCCGGGACCCAGTATGTACCACTCTGATACATCATGCCGGAGCTTGTATTAAACAGATAATAGTCATCGCCGATTTTCGTGAAGCCTTTAACCTTATTGCCATTCAGATAATAGTAGGTGTATGTCGTCCCATCTTTATGCGTCTCCTGCACAAAGCCATTCTTCAGCTGGAGCTTACCATCCGCACCAAATGTGTACATGCCTCCCGCGATTCCATATGCATTGTCGGGGACCCAGTACGTGCCGTTCTTATACATCATGCCGGAGCTTGCATTAAACAGATAATAGTCATCGCCGATTTTTATAAACCCTTTGACGCGGCTTCCGTCCGCATAATAGTAGGTGTTTCCATTTTCTTCGATGAAGCCCTTGAGAATCATGCGTCCATCTGCGTCAAATGAGTATTCACCCTCGGGGATTGAATAATCATTCGTCTGTGTCACCCAATATGTACGGTTCCTGATGATTTCTCCCGTTGAAGTCCGTGCGTAATAATAACTTCCGTCAATCTTTATTAAGCCCACGCCAACCTTGACACCGTCAATGTAATAATACTTAGAACCATCTCCATCACAGATGCCATTCTTGGACGTATCTGCATCGTGAACGATCACACCGTCTGCATCAAATGAGTACTGATAAGCAGGAAGCGGAAGGCCGTTATTCTTCTCAACTTTATAGGTACCGTCTTTAACAGCCTTGTCATCCTGTCCGAAATAATAGTAATTAATTTCTCCTGAATCCTTTGTGACTCTCACAAGGCCAGGATAAGCTTCTATCATTCCGTCCTTTGTCCAGTATGTATCCGCTCCCACAGTGTAAAGTCCGCTCTGGTTGCTGAGAAAAACACCGGTTTCAGCATCAAAAAGGAATCGCCCGGTTGTCGAACCGTCCTGGCCTGTAATTGTTCCGCTGATACCTTTCACAATATAGCCGGTATCATCGAAATAATATATATTTCCGTCAATAGTCTCCCACTGTCCTTTATAGGCGATGGAACCATCCTTGTAATACGTAGTTCCATGATCGTCTGTCAGCCAGCCGGTCTGCAGCTTCCACTGGGCATATAGCGTAACGTTCGCTTTCAGTACTCCCTTTCCCACAGATCCTTCATCTGCATATGACGCTCCAGTTCCGTCAGCGCTCGTATTCCATCCTGTAAAGAGATAATTCTCACGAGTAAATGCATTCTTCGTAAGATTGTAATCTGTATCCGGATCGCATGGAACTGCCATAGCTTCCATGGATCCGCTTCCGCCATTGGCATCAAAGGTCACCGTATAGGAATGAAGTACAGTCTTGGTGAACTTCGCCGTATAGGTGACATTTTCTGTCACTACAGTATCGTCCATCAGGTCCGGATCCCACCCTGAGAATGAATAGCTGTAGTACTCGTCATCCGCTTTTGCAGGAGTTGCTCCCTTATAAGCCGGATGCGTGCCATAAGCCACTTTGTCCTGTATGGCCAGAACAGTCCCATCCTCATTCTTAAAGGTCACTGTATAAGTATTTACAGTCCGTTCAAACTGCGCTGTATACGCCGCATCCCCCGTCACCGGCGCGATGTCTGGACTCCATCCGCTGAAGGTGTAGGAATACTGCGCGTCGCCCTGTTTTGTCGGAGTATCGCCGCTGTAAATAGGCGTAGAGCCATATTCAAGAGTTTCTGTCTTGAGGACAGTTTCATCAGCATTTTTCCAAGTAATTGTGTACGTATTGACTGTCTTGCTGAAGGCCGCCGTATAGGTCGTATCACCAGTAATAGCATCAACCGCAGGTGTCCATCCACTAAAGGTATACGTATACTGCGCATCAGCTGCCTTTGAAGGAATTTTCCCCTTATACTCCGGAATTGTGCCATATGGGACGTCTGTGTCAGTCTGAAGAATTGTACCGTCCTCATTCTGCCATTTCACGGTATATGTGTTTACAGACTCCGTAAACTTAGCCTTATATTTCACATCCCCGGTTACATCCTTAACGCCCGTCTCATCGCTTCCGTCCGCTTTCCATCCGGCGAAGGCATAGCTGTGCTCCGCATTTCCCTGCTTTACAGGCGTCTCTCCGGAATATGACGGAACCTGACCATATGGTACTGTATCTACTGCCAGAACCGTACCGTCTTCATTTGCCCATGTCACAGTATAGGTATTTACCGTCTGCGTATAAACAGCCTTATATGTCACATCCGCTGTAACCGCAGAAACCTCCGGATCCCATCCGCTGAATGTATAGCTGTACTGCGCATCACCCTGCTTGACCGGTGTCGCTCCATCGTATGACGGGGTTGTACCCGCTTCAACATTCTCATCTGTTTCAAGGACGGTACCGTCATCATTAACCCATGTCACCGTATAGACAGCCGCAGTTCCGCCCCATGTCCCGTTTACATAAGATATGCTGTCTCCGGACTTCGCTACAGATGTCTCCGTGTACGTGCCATCAGCATTTTTAAGTTTCGCCGGTGAAATCGCGATATCATGGTTCGTCATATCAGAACCGCTCTGTGTATACTGATGTGTTGCCGTCTCTGTTCCCGGTGCACCTGACTGATTATAGACACCCGAACCACTCGAGCAGATATTGGCACCATGTTCAGTTGTATAGATACTGCCTTCCGCAGTAAGTGAACCATTAACCTCTATTTCCGCGTCAGAAAGATCCGCTGCAGTCCGATTATATGATCTTCCAGGGACATAAACTGCCGGAACAAATTTACCGCCGCATGTATAAGAACCCCAGTCATCCTGATCATAGACATACAAGTTCTTACCGCTTGCTACAGTCAGATCCGCATCATCCGCGATGTGAATTCCAACTCCCGGAAGAACAGCCGCATTCTGATTGACTGTCAGCTTTCCACCCTGATCAATCTGAATCGTCATATTGCTTGTAATCGGAAGAACATAGCTTGCTGAATCAACTGACATTCCCATCAGTGACAGTTTCAGGCTGTTAAATTCTGCCGTTCCATTTATATCATAAACAACCCTGTCCTTAGCTCCGTCATATGCCTTCGTCAGACTGCCGGAATCAATCTTGAACATTCCGTCATCGCCGATAAAGTGAATGCTCGTTCCAAAGGTCTGCCTCGATGCATATAGGCCCGTATAGACAAGCTCAGCTGCACCTTTTTCTATCGTCAGAGGCGACTCGATATTCTGTACATAGTACTGACTGAACGGAAATACACTGTTTCCCATACCCATGGTCGCAGAACCGCCCCGGAAGTCCGCAATCTGGAACCACTCATACACATTTGCGCCAGACTGAGCATTAACTGTTCCTGATCCGGTAATATATCCCCATGCATACAAGCTGCCGCCATTTCCGACAAGCATGCTGCTTCCGTCTTCGAGCTGGATTCTTCCATACGCTCCGGACATCCTGCCGGCGTTGGATCCCGATGCCGCTCGGTACTGTCCGCCCACGCTGACCGCACCATTCACAGTGAGTGATGACCCGCCAGTGAGCGTCAGCCGTCTGTATTCATCCTTATCCGTGGATTCACTGCCTTCACTCAGGACCTTCGGTGTAGTCGTATACATTGTGCCTGCATCATCGAAAGGAATCAGGAGCGTTATTCCAGAGGGTATCGTATACTGGCCACTGATGGAACCACTTGACTTCAAGGTAATTTTTGCAAGCTGATGATTCTGCGCATATTGCACAGCCTGATTAAGATCAGTATAGAGCTGTCCGCCTGTCTCAAAGACAGCACTGCCTGCAGGAATGAACCTTGCAGATACGCTGCAGTCCTCACTGATATTCAGAGACGTCACAGCATTCGTCGACAGGCAGGTACCGTTGCTCTCGTTGTACCAGCCGAGAAACTGATATCCGTCTGCAGGAGTTGCGGACATCTGATAGGATGTGAGCGAGCTCTGCGTCCTCGTTGTATCGGCCGTGACCACCGTTCCATCGACGGTATAGCTGCCATTTTCCGGCTTGAGGAATGTTGTCGTTACCTGCGCATCAATAAGAAGCTGAACCCCGTTCAGAGATATCTTTGTGGCTGTCGTCGAACCGGATTGAATTGCAATCGAAACAGCTGCATTCGGATCGAGCTCCTTTGAGAAGCTCCCCCTCTGCGTCACCGCATTCCCATCGATTTGAATGGTACCTCCTCCAGTCTGAACAGAGTAATCGAACTTCAATGTTGCCTTGGTCGTCTTCTGATTCGTAAGCGTCAATGTAGAGGAATAATCAGTTGTTTTGCAGCTGCCCTTAACACTGGTAACCGAACCAATAATTGAGTCGCCTTCCGCTGTCCAGGCATTATCTCCATTACCGGAATAACTAAGTCCGATTTTTGAATCACTGAGTCCTGTAAGCGTACCGCTGGTTGCTGCCATAGCCTTGATACTCCAGAGATCCGGCTCCAGTGTCAGGATCATTAAAAGAGCCATAATCATGGCCGCAATTCGTCTGAGCATTCTCTTCAACTCATTCATACCTTTCACCTCTCCTGTTATACCTTTATCTTCTTCCCAGTGCACTTCTTCCGGAAGCGCGTCGGCCAGAAGCTTTCGCTTCACTTTGCAACTGCATATATATGCCAAATCCTATGCAGAATGAAATCGCCGCCCACGCATGAGCCGGATGCAATAAAGTTCCCGCTTCGTAAAATCGGAAGAACTCATCAACGAACCGGAAGATGCCATACGACATCATGTAGATCGGATAAATCTCACCTCTTGACCTGCCAGATGAAAGTCTCCTCACGATCCAGATCATAAAGATCACATAATACACAAGCTCTGCCTCTCTCGTCGGCCACCGAAGCTGCGTCCCCGGTATGTGCCACCCAAAGCAGCATCCACTGACAAGGCAGTTGACTCGTGCACACATCAGCGTAAAAATCATACAGATCGTACAGTAATCGAAAACCTGAGAGCTCTTCAGCCTAAGAAGCTTTGCCATGCAAAAATAAAACACCGGCATAAAGAACACGCCGCCAAACAAGCTCATATTGCCAACTGTTTTCAGATCGAATCCTGATTCCGCAAATGCAAAAATCTTGACACAGAAGACTCCCCATGTCGTATGCAGAACAGCGATAAGAATTGCTATATACCATTTCAGCTTCAATACTTCTCTGTGAGCAAAAAGCCAGCAGAACGTGAAGATTGTTCCCGCAAGAAGCATTATCAAAAGGAAATGGCCGCTAAGCCACTCTAAAAACATTCAGTTCTCCCCCCCATTTTCATTTATCTTATTTTTTCTGCTTCTAATCACACGTGCCGGTACTCCTGCGGCAATCGAATATTCTGGTATATCCTTCGTTACAACAGAACCGGCACCAATCACACAGCCCTTTCCTACATGAACTCCAGGCAAAATGATGACCCGATCGCCTATCCAACAGTCATCTCCAATCTCAACAACCTGCTCGTTCTTAAAGCCTTGCCGCATCATAGGGATATCTGTTCTGACAAACTGATGATTGCGAGTAATGATAGTGACATCCTCACCCATCATGACATATCTTCCAATTCTGCATGTACCGTATATCTTTGCATTCACACCAATGCCGGAATAATCTCCCAGAGAAACCTTCGATGAAAAAATAGCACCCTTTTCAATATTCACATGACTTCCACAGCTTCTCAGCATCAGCCTCCCGCAGAATCTTCGAAAAGCAGTCTGTCCCAAATGAAGTGAGCTGTATGAAGCAGGCAGATGTATGGCAATCGGATAATACAAAAGTGCCCCGAGCTTTCTTTTCACTTTATGAAGCCGTTCCTGATTCATTGGCAGCCTGATATCCCTTCATGTTGTGAATCTGATCCAGCAGATCGTTGACGCCGCTCTGTAGATCATTAAGCGTTTTGAGGTCCTGATCGGTCCAGGAATCTTTTTTTGTCAGTGTACTTATATCGAGATACACGGAAATAAGATTGCCATCTGTTCCCGGCACCTGCCCGATCAAATATCCGTTCCGCTCATCGCCAAAATCGAGACTAAACAGCTTTACACTCTCTTTTCCTGCTTTTCCGTAAAAATCGATGGATCCTGTGCCGGAAGAAAGATTGCTCTTCACCTCTACAGAATTACTCCAGTCTGCGGGAAGCGATAAACTGCCGACAGGCGTCTCTATCTGTACACTTGCCTCTGCCGAGGATGTTATGCTTTCATTTCCGGATGCTGCCACCTCAGATTCCTTCTGACTGATCTTCCTCGATACAGTATGACTGATTGCAAAAACAACGATAAGCAGAACAACAATGACTGCTATCCCGGCAATCAGAAAAACTGTACCTTTCTTATGCGATCTCTCCTTCATGTCTTATCCCCCTTTTTATCAGAATAAGAATATTTGCTTCCATATCCATATCGATATGCGTATTTATCGCCATACTTGTATCGATAAGAATATTTCACGGATTTCATCGTCATATCATTCAGTACGACACCGCACAGATTCCCTCCAACCCGCTGCAATGCCTCCGCAGAAAGATTGAGCTCGTCTACTGTTGTGCTTCCCGATCGTGCAACTAGAATCACACCATCTGTATAAGAAGAAAGGATCTGAGCGTCCGCGACCGTATTGATAGGCGGTGCATCAAAAATTACATAGTCATACGTATCTGCGCAGGTTTTAGCAAATGCCTTCATTCTATTGGAGGCAAGCAGTTCTGACGGATTAGGCGGTATGGTTCCTGCGAAAATAATTGAGAGTGGGATTCCTTCCACATATCGCTGATTCAAGGATCCGATGCCTGCCAGAAAATCAGACAGTCCGGACTGCACATGCGTATCCCAAAGCCGTTGCTGCACCGGTTTTCGCATATCAGTGTCGATTAAAAGCGTATTTTTTCCGAGCATTGCAAAGCTGATTGCTACATTAGCAGCCGTCAGACTCTTGCCGTCAGAAGGTTTTCCACTCGTAAAAACAAATGACCGGCACGGATGGTTCTCATTAGGAACCATACAGAACATCATGCTCGTGCGAAGTTTGACATAAGCCTCTCTGATATCAAATGGAGACTCATTCGTCAGCAATCTTTCTCTATCTAAACGAGCGGATTTACTGTCTGACCTGTGTTTCCTCGCTGTCTTCTTCGTCATCTTCCTGTGTATTCCTTTCCCTCACTTCCCAGTAACCATTAGCCTTTCTGTCAGGTTCAATCTGGGGGATGCTTCCAAGAACCGTAAGCCCGCCCAGATCCTCCAGATCATCTGGAAGGTAGATTGTCCGGTCAGAAACCATTCGAAGCACCAGAATTATCATCGCAAGAATCATACCAACAGCCGCTCCTATGGCGCTGTCAAAAATCACGCGTGGAGATGACTGCTCGGTCGCCACTTCCGGCTGATCAACCACCTCTACTCCACCAACCTTCGTAATTCTTTCCATCACCTGGGGAGCAACCGTTGCATAAGAATCAGCTATTTCACAAGCGAAATTTGCATCTGCAGAAGACACAACAACCTCCAGAAGCTGTGTATTCGTAACCACCGACGCCTTCGTCATAGCTCCCAATTCTTTTCTGCTGATATTCCTGCTCTTGTCTCCGAGATCCTCCAATACCGCATCGAGAACAGAATTACTGCTCAGAATCTTTGAATACGTTGTGGCAAGGCTTTCAGCAGCCTCCAGATCATTTGTATTCACGCTCTTATTCACGTAGTCATCAGCGGAATTATACACATAGAAGCTGACCCGCGATTCATAGATTGGAGTAATCAGAAACCTGGTTATGCCGTAGACCGCTGCACCAGCGATCACTCCGGCTAGTATGATCCAATAAAAATGCGCCATAGTAAACCGTATGACGTCCAGCAGGTTCACATAGCTGTTATTATGTTCCGTCTGTCTTTCATTCATGTACTGTGATTCCTGTACTATCGCCATTCATCATCTGGCGCCCTTTCCTGTAATAACTACTCTGACTGTCATCAAAATACACAACAGGTCCATTTTCATGGATCGTTTTTTGATATATTCCAGATCATATCTGAGCTTCTCCTCTGGCTCCAGTTCATATCCTCCATTGACCTGTGCCCAGCCAGTCAATCCGGGCATTGCTGAAAGTCTTTTTCCGAAATCCGGTATAAACTCCGAAAATTTGCGGTAAAAATAAGCTCGCTCTGGTCTTGGGCCGACAAAGCTCATATCTCCCTTCAAAATATTAAAGAGCTGAGGAAGCTCATCCAGACGAGTCTTTCTCAGAAACCTGCCAACCCGGGTACAACGCGAATCCTCTCTTTCCGCCCATTGCGGTCCCTTTTTCTCTGCGTCCATCCGCATAGAACGGAATTTATACATCATAAACGGTTTCCCATTCAGCCCAAGCCGTTCCTGCCGAAACAAAGCCGGTCCCGGTGAATCTAATCTGACCACTATACCGATCATGATCATCGGCACAAAAAGAAGCAGAAGGGAAGCAGCAGACAGAACCACGTCAAAGGCACGTTTCTGTGTCAAATATCTTTTTTTCCCTTTTCCAATGTGATTCTCTAATTGAACTTCATGGATCCGCTGCCCATACTGTTCCCTATGCCAGTTAGCTGTTTCCTCCATCTCCTTCTCCAGCCTTCCTCATTCGTTTCCTATATTTTTGAAATCCTAAAATCGCATAAATAAAAAATGCCTTTGTACTTTTTATCAGCGAAAGATGCAATATATCGCGATAAATATGCCATCTCTCCATCGCGACATGCAGCTTATTCGATGCCCTGGAATTCTGCCGCAATCTGTATGCGGCAAGCACACGTTGATTTCCTCTTGCTGTATATCCTTCCTTCATAAGAAGCAGCCAGAATGCCAGATCTTCGTGATAACAGTTATCAGGAAATCTGTAATGGTCTGTTATTTTCTTCGACAGCATCACTGTCGAACAACTGATAACGCTCGACGACAGCATATGGTTAAAATCAGTGCGCTTCGGAACCTTAAAGTCCCTCCACAGACATCTGCCATTCTCGTCAATCATCCGATATGAGCAGTACAATATGTCTGCTTTCGTTTCTGCAGCAAGCCAGATCTGCTGCTCCAGCATCTCCGCATACCAAATGTCATCACTGTCAAGCAAAGCAACATAATCTCCATGGCAAAGGTCAAAACCGATATTTCTTGTCCTGGCCGCACCAGCATTTTTTTTATTCTGCTGTATATGTATTCTGGCATCATGCAGTGCGTACTCTTTAGCTACAGCGGCCGAATGATCTGTTGACGCGTCATCAATAATGAAAAGCTCCCAGTTTTTATATGTCTGATTAATAACCGACTGTATTGCCTCCCCCAGGAAATTCTCAGAATTATAACAGGGCATGACAACACTGATTAAGGGCAGCCTTCCCTTCTCGCTGCCTTGAGGGTTACTGGATCTCTCATTCATACCAACGCCTCTTTATATCCGGTAAATTCTTCGCAAATCATAAAAAAAGAGCAGGTCCTACGCGCCAAAAGGCGCATAAGACCTGCTCGTCCTGCCTGTTAAAATAAAAAAGGACAGACTTACCCTGTCTGTCTGTCTGTCTGTCTGTCTGTCTGTCTGTCTGTCTGTGAATTATCCTGTTCTTAAAAGCGTCTGTCAATGCGTTATCCTCATGCATTACAAAGGATTCCCATACGTACAACCGGCTGTAACCGCTGCCATATATTCATCCGGCATCATCCGCTAAAAAGCAAGTATATGTTTATATTATACAGTAATTATTATCATAGCATTTTCACACATTCTTCACAATTAAAATGGGCGTAAATTTATAGCAAATTTCAATTTTCAGCAATATTCACTAATGAAGAAAGAAGCAAGACGGACCGGCATCTGCCGGTCCGCCTGCTTCTTTTATTCTACATACATATGGAGGGAGGATTGTTTATCTGTTGAAGGCGTTCTTGCCCGGATAGACGGCTGCGTCGCCGAGCTCTTCTTCGATGCGGAGCAGCTGGTTGTACTTCGCGACGCGTTCGCTGCGACTCGGGGCACCTGTCTTGATCTGACGCGTATTAAGCGCGACAGCAAGATCTGCGATCGTCGTGTCCTCTGTCTCGCCGGATCGATGGGATGTGATCGCTGTGTAGCCCGCCTTGTGGGCCATCTTGATCGCCTCGAGCGTCTCGGATACGGAGCCGATCTGATTCAGCTTGATCAGAATCGAGTTCGCGCAGCCCAGGCTGATGCCCTTCGCAAGGCGCTCTGTATTTGTCACGAAGAGATCGTCGCCGACAAGCTGGACCTTGTCGCCAAGCTCCTTCGTCATCTTCTGCCAGCCTTCCCAGTCCTCCTCGTCGAGACCGTCCTCGATCGACCAGATCGGGTACTTCTCAATGAGCGACTTCCAGTGAGCGATGAGCTCCTCGGATGTAAAGTCTCTGCCGGACTTCGGCTGATGGTAGAAGCCCTTGCCCTTCTCACTTTTCCACTCTGAGGAAGCCGCATCCATCGCAAGGACGAAATCTCTGCCCGGCTCATAGCCCGCGTTGCGGATCGCTGTCAGTATGTGCTCAATTGTGTCCTCGTCGCTTTTCAGGTTCGGCGCAAAGCCGCCCTCATCACCGACAGCTGTCGTGTTGCCCTCGCTCTTAAGGAGCGACTGCAGCGCATGGAAGACCTCTGTGCACCAGCGGAGTGCCTCGCGGAATGTCGGTGCGCCGACCGGCATGATCATGAATTCCTGTGTATCGACGGAGTTCGTCGCATGAGCGCCGCCGTTTAAAATGTTCATCATCGGAACCGGGAGGCAGTTCGCATTTGCACCGCCAAGGAAGCGATAAAGCGGAATGCCGAGAGACTCCGCCGCCGCTCTCGCGCTCGCGATCGAAACGGCGAGGATCGCATTTGCGCCGAGCTTTGACTTGTTCGGTGTCCCGTCAGCCTTCAGCATAGCCGCGTCGACCGCGTACACATCCTGCGGATCGAGACCGCGGACCGCGTCATTAATAATTGTATTGATATTGTTCTCGGCTGTCAGGACGCCCTTGCCGCCAAACCGTGACTTGTCGTTGTCACGAAGCTCGATCGCCTCAAACTCTCCCGTCGACGCACCGCTCGGAGCCGCTCCGCGGCCGACCGTGCCGTCGCTCAGCGTAACCTCCGCCTCAACGGTCGGATTGCCTCTCGAATCTACGATCTCACGTCCGATAACTTTCTCAATTTCCAAATGTCTTCTCAAAACTGACCATCCCTTCTGCCCGAAAACGGGCCTTGCTCATCTGATAGAATGTCATTTCCTTGGCACCCGGAAGGCGCCCGTTCACACCTGACAATTAATAGTTTAATGTGTCTAATCTTAAATGTCAACGGTTTATCGTGGTTAGTTATATATAATTTATACAAGCAGCGCGATC